>VTLG01000621.1_pt1 | contig 42856 bp, 45 predicted proteins | sample 4694571 | NCBI WGS metagenome assembly VTLG01 (sample SAMN12604809, study PRJNA352737) | marine metagenome | biome: ENVO:00000447; feature: ENVO:00000209|ENVO:00000569|ENVO:01000036; material: ENVO:00002151; isolation source: viral sequences binned using virsorter ...
TCTGATACAAGAGATGGAGAACTTGAAGAAACAGAGTGAGTTTTTCATTCAGACACTTACTCATTATATTGATTTTAATGGGGACTCTAAAAAATATTCTGAATATTTAAATAACAAAGTGTCAGAAATGCAAAAACAACAAAAGGAGCAAGGAAATGATAGTAAAGGAACTATTACAGAAAATCCTATCAGAAAATAGCTGGGGACTTTACACAAAAGAACGACCATTAGAGGAACTTCCCTCTAATGTTGGGAAAATGTGGAAGATAAATGAGGTTGATTTAGACCAGTTAGTTTTTGAGTATAATAAAGTTACGGACAACAATACTAATATAGAATAAAGGAGAAGAAAATAAATGAATAACCTAGTAGATGAAGCCACAGAAAATGTGGTTCTGGGGAGTCTTATCCATAATCCGAGCGATTATAATGCAGTAGCCCAGTTTATTCCAGAGATAGAAGTGTTCTCTCAAGCAAAAGCAAAAGCCCTATGGATTAAAATTTCCAAAATGATTAAATCTGGTCAGCATATTGATACATTAACTATGTGTAACTCTATAACTAGCGATGATATATCTAAGGGAGTTTCCAAAGGGTATGTTGTTGATGTAACCACAGAAGGATGTGTTACTGGTATGACTGAAGTATATGCCCAGAAAATATATGAAAAATATCTATTGAGAAAGGTTTCAAATGAGGTTGATGGAATTAAATCTGGAGTGCTTAATCACGGACAAGATGTATATGAATTAATTACTAATGCTCATACTACAATGGGAGAATTGTTAAGAGTAAGACCAACAGATAAATTTGATATAGATGAAACAATGATACAAACTATTAAAAATATGCAAGATGGTGATAATAGGATGATAAGGACTGGTTTTAGGAAAATAGATGAGTTTGCTGGTGGATTAACTAGAGGAGAGGTAAGTATTGTTGGTGGTAGACCAGGACACGGAAAAACCACTTTTCTTGTCAATTTGCTTGTTTCTCTAATCAATAATGGGTATAAGGTGGCGATGTTCAATAGAGAACTACCTAATACAGAGGTAATTAAGAAAATCATTTGTATTGAAATGCCTAAATTGTCATATACAGATGTTAGGAGAGGTGTCTTTACAGAGAAAACCATAGAACATCTAAAAAAGGCAAAAGAATCTATTACAGAAAAATACTCTGAAGATAAATTTATTATGTTTGATAGTATACGAGACTTTCCAAAAACGGCATCAGAGGTTAAAAAGTTTAAGCCAGATGTTATTATAGATGACTATATCCAATTAGTTACTCCAGTAGGGAAGGAAGACAATAGAAGATTACAATTAGAAAGGATATGCAATGACTATAAGTGGTTGGCTAAGGAAAATGATTGCTCGGTGGTTGTGGCATCGCAATTAAATAGAATGATAGAGAGCCGTAGTGGAGAGGCAAAAAGACCACAATTATCAGATTTAGCAGAGTCTGGAGCAATAGAGCAAGTTGCTGAGAATGTATTCTTTGTATATTATCCGTTTAAGGTGAATCCAGCGACTGCTAGTAAGAATGAAATCTATCTTGTAGCCAGTAAAGTGCGATATGGAGAAACTGGAGAAGTTGTTATGGGCTATCACGGAGATATATGCACAATGTATAATGAATTACCATTAATAAACTATGGAGAAGAAGAAATTGAAGATACAAGAACACTCCCATTTGACTAAATATAAATTTATAGGCATAGATGCTGGAAAAAGTGGGGGAATCGCATCATTGTCAGAAGAAATAAATGAGGTCTATAAATGCCCAGATACCATTGAAGAAATGGCTCATCTGTTCGCACGAATCATAAACGATACTCCTCCTCATCATCTAATCGTTATGATAGAGAAAGTCTGGGCTAGACCTCACGATGGTAGGTCATCTATATTTAAATTCGCACAAAACTATGGACAATGGGAAGGAATTGTAGCATCTCATAATATAGAATTGAATTATGTTACTCCACAAGTTTGGATGAATGCAGTAGAATGTCCTAAAAAATTATCTAAAAAGGATAGAAAAAACTTCTTAAAAAGTTTGGCTAAATTTAAATATCCAAAATTAGAGAAAAAGATAATATTAAAAACTGCAGATGCATTATTGGTCGCACATTATGCTAGAGAAATAACTATCTCTGGTATTTTATGATAGGATTATTAGACCTACATAAAGCATTTGGGAAACTTTCCAGAATTGGAGAAGGGGGTAGATTAATACCTATGGATTATGAAGAAATGAAAAAATTTGACCTAGATTTAGAGTTTGGTAAACTAGGTGAAGACTTCGTCAGAGATTTGCAAGATGGCAATACTTTTATCGAGGTCAAAACCGAACGAGATATATGGAAAACTACTGGCAATATTGCAATAGAAATAAGGTGCAACGGAAAACCCTCTGGAATCTCTACTACTGGTTCTAGTGTCTGGATTCATTTACTCTCCTATAAAGGTGTTATTGAGGGTGGATTTATTTTCAATGTTTCACTCCTCAAAGATAAAATTAAACAATTAAAAAACGACAACAAACTTAAACTGGTAATGGGTGGTGATTTTGATGCTAGTCAAATGGCTTTAATCCCTATTTCTGATATCTTCGATTGTAAATTAAAGACCATCTAAGCTCATTCTGTTTTTGTATTGCGACTCTCCTCATTTCTCGCAATCTTCTTCCGTAAACTTTGCTTAATCTATGATATTCACCAACATCGTCTCCTAAATACTTTCTAAATAACTGGTCTGGAACAAGGTTTCCAGATTTATCCACAGAAGTTGATATCCCAGACAAACTCATAGAACTTAAAGATTGATTTATTTGGGCAACAACTTTTGAATGCATCTGATTAATATTTAATCGTATTATATTCCCATCCTTCGTTCTAGCATTTTGGTCTTTCATTAACTCAGTAAAGATAAAGTTGTATGATTTCCAATATGCTTTAACAAATTCATCATTATCATTTGCATAAAAAGCATCTTTTAAGGCTCGATAATACAATGTTCTCTCACTTGTCATATTAATCGTAGACTTAGTGTATCCATATTTTTGTCTAAACTTATTAGCATATGTCCTAAACTTTTTACTCCCAATATATAACTCATCGTGTTTATAAACATCTGGACTTATAGCAATTTTTTTCCTTACTTGACCATAAAGAACAAAAGTCTCTCTTAAAAAATCATCCATTGCTTGTTTACCAGTTGCATGTGGATTGCCGAGATAACTACTCATATCAATACCTACTTTTTTACCAGCTTGAACAATGGGTCCCCATTTATATAGATTTACAACTGCAGAGGTAACATTCTTCATAACCGCAGCTCCCAGAATTGGATTATTTTGGCTCCACATCATTTGGTCCCCAAATCCTCTCCATTTTCCTGCAGAATCTTTTGATTGCCAGAAAAATTCATATGGATTAATTACATCAGAGAATAATTGTAAATATTCAGCTCTCCATAAATAAGACAACGCAACCTCTAACGCATTATCATGGTCTGTAGGATTCTCTACATCAAATGCCCACTCATACATGTGCCAAAGAGCAGCTCCAGATAACATACTTGCAGAAGTTGTCCTTAAAAGTGGCATGAAATTACCAGTTTCGCTAATTGGCTTTATATGATTTAGATACATATCATGGCTATTAGATGCCGCCATTCTATAGAACAATGTTAATGGTCTCGCCCACCTCTGAGACATCCACATAGGAAGTAATTGGGGACTCGTACCACCCTGAGTTGCAACATGTGAATAATGAGATACTTTTGCATGAATCATGTCAGTTAAAGCCATCATCTCTGGGTCTGTTTCACCCTTCTTCATTCTCTTCCAAGTTGATTTTTTCTTCAACATTGTTATTTCATCTTGACTTAATTTAAATACATCTCTCCACATTTTTTCTATATGTTTTTTAGATGTCATTTTCATTATATTTATTCTACCATGATAAGCATCTAAAGATTGTTCAAAAGACAGATTCCCTGCTATATTCGATACAATTCTCACCCATCCTTCACCTTGAGTCATCAAATTCCACTTAAATACACGGTCCATACTAAACTCTTTTAAAATAGGAGCATTAATCTTTTTCTCAGCTAATCCTAAACTCTTACTATAATATGTAGCATACCCACCTTTTCTAGCAGCATCCATTTCTTCGCTATAATTACCAAATAGTCTTGCTATTCCTCTTAAAGTATTTATATATCCAAAAGTACCTATGGTCCTAGGTAGTCCAATTAATACATTTTTAATACCCGAAGTCGGGGACGATAACCCAGTTGCTGCTGATAAAGTAGATGATGCAGTTAAGAATTTATGTAATCCTTGAAATTTGTGACCTGTAATTGTTTCATTTAATCCCAACACTCTAGCAAATGCAGTTGCAGAATATTTTCCAATATCCCCATGTTTTTGCATTTCAATGAAAATTGATTTAGCATCACCTTTAATTTTATACTGACCACCTATATCTGTAAACTCAGGGAAGAATCTAACAGTTGAAATATATTTTGAAGACACAGTAGCATACCTATCCATAATAGCATTATAATCCTTAGAATATGCATCTACTTCTTTTGTATTACCCCAAGTGGTTTTAATTTTTACTTTCTCAGGTAGCAATAATCCTCTTTCCTTAAAGTGTTTATTAATAATTCTATGGGGAGAATTTGTAATAATATCATATACTTCGTTTTGTATTTCTCGATATAATGAATCAGAGTTTAAATTCTTCTCATATTGTTCTTTCCATTTATCAGTACCTCTTTTATATCTCTTGGTTGCCTTTTCTCTTGCAACTCTTCGCAATTCTACATCAACCATCTCTTTTATAAAATGAGTTTGTACACCGCTTCGTGCAATAGCTTGAATTACTTCTGGATTTAATGCACGAGTCATATAATTTTCTAAATATTTCTTACTTAATGTTTTTTCATATTTCGCAAATTTTTCTGGAGATAAATGCATTTTTGCAACTTGCAATGTTCTCTCCCAATAAAAATCAGTTAGTTGCTTATGCCATTCTCTAGCTAGAATATGCTTCTGTTGAAAATCAGTTAGTTGGTCAAAACCCTCATCAGTACTTTTCCATTTTTTCTTTGTTTGCGGATTTTTCAAATCAAATGCTTCAATAGCTGCCTTATCTTTTTTACTCAATGGTCTATTTCCTTTAGAAAATTTACCATTATTTAATATTCTTGCTTTTTGAGTCCTCATATCCTTACTAATAAACTCAATCCTATTAGCACCACTACCAAGTAATGAGCTAATTTGAAGTATAATATTATCAGCATATGCTTTATCTCTAGTAAATACAACATCAAATTCTAAGAACATATCAGCCAATCTATTGGCACCCTTTGCCTTTGATTGTCTAATAAGATAATAAATTGGCATTACTGCTTTATGAATCCATGGAATATGATGTCCAGATGCAGCCATCATTATAACAAATTCTGAAGATGTTGTACGGCTATTTGGTTTCTTTTGCTTTGGAAATTCTTTAAAATAATTTTCTACAATCTTTAAAGTTTCAGCTCTATTGATATTATTAATATCTCCGTCTTTAACACCCAAGGCTTTTAATAACTTTCTTGATTCTGACATAGGTATTTGAAATTTATCTCTTATTTGCTTTAATTTGATAATTCCAGCTGATAAGGGATTGTCACTCAATTTTGCTAATAATTCTGGTCCTCTCTTCTTATGGTTTAAAACATCAAGTATTTCTACAAGCTCAGAAGGACCTAAATTCTTTAGACTATATTTACCATCTCCAGTTTTTAATCCTTTAGCAACCACATCATCCCCAAACCCTAAACCATCAAATAAAGTTTTTAACATTTTCTCGTATCTTACATTTCCTAATACTCTTCTCTGAAACTTTTGAGTTTTATTTTTAATAGATACTTCCTGATGTTTTAATGTTGCTGCTACTTTCTGGATTAAAGACAATCTGCTATCTGGAGCATTAACTTTAAACTTAATATTTGGTTTATATGCACCTTGACCTGCAGGGCCACCCTCTACTGGAATAAGCCACTCTAGGTCAACTAAATCTAATAATGATTTCTCATTATTTAGTTTTTGCAATAAATCAGACATCCTCTTAGATGTTTCTGTTAAATTTCTATGTATCGGAATATTAAATTTGGTTGCATTTTTATCTGCCATAAATGCTTCTTGAGGCCTAGCAGATGTCTCAGCCATAAATCTAAACATTCCCCTAAGAGTATCTTTGTGAATTTTAATATTTTCTTTACCTAAAGTAACATAACCATCCTTATCTGCAGTCTCTATTAGCCGTTCTAGGACCCTAAAGCCCCTTTTTAGCTCATATAAAGTAATACCATCAGTTTCACCCCATTGACCTTTTATCATCCCATATTTGCTTTTTAAAGTTTTAGCATTTATGTTTTGTAAATCTTTTGGAGTTAATTTATTAAAGATTTGTTGTACAAATTCATTCTGAAGTTTTTGAAATTCTGGCAAAGCATCCATTGGCTTTTTAATACCAGCAATATATGCAGCATCCTGTTTTGAAAGACTTAATGGGTCTTTATGTCCTAAGCCTAATTTAGCAACAATAGCAAATTCCCTAGAATCACCACCATATTTATTATAAACATAAGTTGACAATGCTTTTCTGAATTTTTTACCTGTAATTTTACTACCAAAAACAACCTTAGCTATTTTATTAAACATGTTTTGTGAAACTACCTTCACACTACCATTAGTATCTCTAAAGGTAAATAAGTTATCTAATATATTACCATCTTTAGTGTCTAATGCCTCATTCCCCACTAATTGTTTTTTAATTCTTCTAAAAATTTCCTTTAAAGTGCCTCCATAACCTTTAGTACTTTTAGAATCAGAGAATGTAATCTGTTTTCCTCTTTCACCTTTACCCATAGTTAAGGAAACATCAATACTTCCATCATCTACAACTTGACTAGCACTAAGACCTTTAGACTTTGTTTTAGTACCAAGAAATTTCATTTTAAAAATAGATTTAATGAAAGTATCTCCATATGTAGTTTTATCCATCAATCCTTTACCATCTAGATATTGGAAAAACTTTGACATTGCAGACCTTCTAGTCGAATCTTTTGAAGGAATTTGAGCCATATACTCTCTAATAAGTTCTTTAGGAACATTAGTTAATTTATATGGAATCTTTTTAGCTCGTAACCATTGAGCAAATCTTCTAATTTCATTTATATAAGTATTTTGAGTAGATTTTTCTATAAGATATGATTTGTCAGCTGCGCCTCTAGTACCTCTCTTTGATTCCGCCCTTAAAGCAGAGTCGGTGGCATATGTTTCAATAATCTCATTATTTGTTCTTGCAGCCTTCTTTTGATTCCCCGTTAATTCCCCGTCATTTTCAATGTTTTGATTATCTTTGTGAATTTCTTTTTGATGTTTTTTAATATTCTCAGCAGAATCTCGCATATCAGGATTTTTATCTGTCTTGCTAATATTATCTAATTCTTTTTCATTTAATTTAGAAGTATCAACTAATTTCTTTTCATTACTACTTAAATCGATTGATTTAGTATCGATATTAGACTTAGTATCCCTAACGGCTGATTCTGCAACATCTAAATCCTGCATTGTTAATTCTTCAGGTTTTACATCTTCACCTTTTCTATTTTTAAGCTGTTTAATCCCATTAGCTCTTAATTGATTAATAGCCGTATTTAATCGTATTGCTTTACTTTGAGGTCCTTTTGAAATATGCTGTAATATTTGAGCATCAAATTGGTCTATCCATGTTTCTAATTTTAGGATATCTTCCATATGACCTTTATATCCAGCTTGTTCTGCATTACCAATTACTCTATTGACAACTGTTCTTAATTTATATAGGGTATCTTGAACTTCTTTCCATTTACTTTTATCAGTAATCGCATCTCTTGATTTTTGATATGCTTTTAATTCTGCTTCTAATGTTGCTATCTCTTTAGCATCTTTAGACTCTTCATATTTTTTTCTATATTCTAAATACTCTTCATATGATTTAATACTATTTTTTGTTTTTTGAGTTGAAGATGATTCCACATCGCTATCTTTTTGCGACTTAGATTTATCATCCATATGCTTTTGGACATTTTCATTTCTCTCTAATTCATCTTTTTTATTTCTAAAATCTACTTTATAGGCTTCTTTAGATTTTCGTATCATTCTACCTACAGTAGCATCAAAAGCAATACCTCCAACTTTCATAGAACCTAACATGCCTAAATTTACAAGCCCATCATGCCCTAATTCCTCCCAGCTTTTAACATGTCCATGCAATGCTGCTTGCATTGTAAAATCTGCTAAATTTAATCCAACATATTCTGATGCAAATTGAGGTAACTTTCCTGTATAAGCAGCATAATTTTGAAATGACTTAGTATCGCCTTTGCCAAATATTTTCTTTCCAGCATGTTTAAGATTTTTTCGCATCTGAGATGCTTCTGCCATCCTTAATGCTTTAGCATGCTGTGTTGCTAAAAATGATTGTGGTAGAGATATAGCTGCCGCAATTACTCCTCCATGAACAGCCCCTTTCCATGTTTCTGACCAAATTTCCTCACTAGTCATAGGATTTGGATGTCCTTCTGGGTCTCTTATATGAGCAACTTGAGCATTTAAATTAGCTTTGGCTGCCTCAAATGGTACGAATGCAAATTCATTCTGCATTAACTTGCTAATAGAATTTTCAGCTAATTCAGTAGAAATTTTATTATTAGTTTTTCTTGCTAGTGTTCTAGATGCTCTTTTTAGCCAACCTCTAGCGGCCATTTTAGAACCAGTATGTGCTAAAGATGCAGCTTTACCTATTCCCCCTCCTACAAACAATGATGCAAAATCCATAGGCATAAAGAAGGACAATGCTCCACCTATAGCTTCTTCCCATATTTTAGGCTGTCTTTCAAATGTAAATCTTTGCTCTCCTCTTAAATAGTCGTCTGTTAATCCTTGCAAAGAATTAGCATATGCCAATCTCATTACCATAGAACTATCTTCGTCAATTCCCCAATCTAAATAATCTAGAAAATTACTTTCACTTGTTTTCTTTTTATAACCCTCCGCAAAATTATATGGAGAAGTATCAACAACTTTCTTTTCATAACCGCTTCCAGGCATGTCTTGCACAGGTAGATTACTGTACTGTGAACGACCCATGGAGTATATAACTTTATCATCTGGCCAAGTGCCATCGGATTGTTTCCATTCTGGATGTTTAGCTTTTAATTGCTCGATAAAGTGCTGCGAACTTATAGTGCCGCCATTACTCATATAGAAATTTCCTTATTGATTATATTTTTTAAGATGTTCTTCTTCATAATACTTATAATCCCATCCATCTGGTCTCCAAGTTTGTGGAAATGTTCCACCAAATTCTCTTTCAAATCTTCCTTCAAAAATAATTTGCAGTTTAGCCTCTGCTAATGCTATGGTTCTTTCTCCCTTTATTAGCTTCTTACCTTTATGCTCTGCAGCAGTATTGTGATAAAGATTAAATAATTGCTTTACTTGACGAAAATATCCATGCGCTCCCCAACCTCCCTTGTCAGGATATAAAGTTGTGAGAGTATTGTTTATCTTATCAGTATACCAAATTTTCTTTTTAGGAACTAATCCTTTACCATCTCCTCGATTAACCTTTGCATTCTTCTGATTAATAAAATTAGGACCATCCCATTCATCATTTTTCCCAGGCTCTTCGTATAACCAATTTACAAAATCAGGAAATTCTTTTGGAGCGATAGTACTTTGATTAGCTATTCTTATTGTAGAATTTACATTCCTTTTTAAAATCTTACTTCTTTGCTTATCATTAAGATTTTCATAATATTCCTCTACTGTATTGTGTGTCCTATCTTTAGGATTCAAAGCATTGTAATATGTATTGATTTTCTCTTGGTCTTTTTGATTATGAGCATTATATAAATAATCTGTTTTTGTAGGCTGTTGAGTAGGCTTTGTAGAAGGCTTATTCCCTCCAATTACAATATCATATATATCTTTATGCTTATATATATTCCCTGAACCTGCTGGATATTCTAATTCTGGCTCTAATCCACCTGCAATATCATCCCAACTGAGATTAGTCCATGCATCTTTAACTCCAGCATCAAATGTCTCATATATCTCTGATGCTAAATCAGATGTTAATGGTGGAAGCCCTGTTTGTTGAGCAGGGGTAAGACTAGGAAGCGATGCTCCCCCTCCAGTTCCTGAATCGAAAGTTGTACGAAACCAATCCTCTGTATCCATATCATATCCTAAATCACGATATTGCTTTTTAATAGCAGGAGTTAAAGCATTCCAAGCATTTAAAGATTCATCAGTCCAAGTACCTTGAAAGCCACCACTACCTGGAGATAGGGATTCCCAAGGCCATACACCATTATATTCTTCAAATCTTTCATTGTAATGTAGAGGCTTTGACATGACATTCGTTTGTAAGTCAAAATATCTAGCATCTTTGGCTAAAATATGACCTTTAATTTTATTTTGAACAGCTTCTATTTGCTCAATAACAGTCAATTCTGTCTGAGTATCAGGGTCATAATCAGGATTCCCAGACCAATTATTTGAAGCAAAGGTCCACTTGTAAACAGTTTTATTATCTGGCCCATAAATAAATACTTCTTCTGGAGAATGTTTTCCACCTGGCGCTCCTCCTGGAAATGGGGGAGTATACTCACCTCCTTGACCAGCTGTTGACATTGTATTTAATGCATTTGGATTAGTATTCATATCATAATATCGATTTTTAAAATCTTCTAATATTTCCCAATCTTCAAGGTATCCATCAATAGCCCCTTCATATTTATGCTTATTATCTCTCCACAATGCTAGATTATCACCTTGATGTAATTTCCATTTGCTAGATAATTCATTGTATCCCATGGTCCCATTTAAACCATTTTGTATTAACTGAATTTCAGTATCATCTAAAACTTCTTCAAATTGAGTTAATAATGTCCCTTGCATCCAATTTGCCACATTTATATTATCATAAATATCTGTATATTTTTCTGGTAATTGATTAGAATAGCCTTTTAATAAAGCTGTATTTTTAGATAACTTTTCAAAAGTATCTCTAACTGTCTGAATATAGTGTTCTTGTTCATCTACTGGGATGACTCCACCATATTTATTTACAATTTCTGATAAAATTGGTTCCATATCTTCCATAGTTTTTTCAATCGAAGCATATGCATTATCAAATTTTGTATGTATTTGTATCCCCTTAGTTAAACCATCATTAATTCCTGACCATAAAGTTTCTATTTCATCATTATATTGTGGCATTTGACTTAGATAGCTTTCTTTTTGACTCATTAAAGTATTTCGCATATCATTTATACTATCTAAATCTTGAAAATCAACTGTTGAAGCTAAATCAACCCATCTTTCATGAACATTTGTTAACTTATTCTCTTTTATTCTTTCATATGATTCTCGTGAAGAATTTAAAGTTCCTTGAAGCTGACTTAATACTTGAACCGTATTAAGTAACCGCTCCATAGGGTCATCCATTGTAATATTACCATATCGTCTTGCCATATTTTATCTCCTATCAAGCACTAGATAATGCCTGTCTCCATTGTGCTATAATGTCCCCTAGTCTTCCACGAGACTGCGCTCTTTGATTTTCTATATTACCTAAAGCCTTACCATAACCAGCATAATATTGAGACCAAACATCTTCTTCAGCTCTTCTTCTACCACCATACCCTTCAAGTCCTCTTCCTATATACGATGCTCCTTGTTGACCAGGACTACCTTCTAATCCAGTATGAAGACTAGCCCCTAATTCATCTCTACTAGCTTCGAGCCAAGGTCTATAATAAGAACCTCTTGTTTGTTTAATTAATTCTGGTGTTAATGATGTCTGAGGAGTTAATGGAGTATTTAAATCTCCAACTTCACTTAATCCTTGTCCAATCTGAGACCCACTCATAACATCAACCCATGGAGCAAAATTAAACCCTATTCCTTCATTGTCTTGCCATTGTGGAACTCCCATTAAAGCATTATACATTTGATATGACTGGCCACTTATATCTGTTCCATCTGCATTTGCGTCACCATATGCATTTGCGGCAAACCAAGCATCATAAATATCATCGCTTTGAGTCCAATTGTAAAATGCTTCTGCAGCTTCTTGTCCAGCTCCTGGGGTTAAATCACCTGAATATCCGTAATCGTTTGCAAATTGCAGAACATTTTCATAATTACTTCCACCCCATCCACCTACAGGACCAGTTTGATTCCACATTTGCCATCCTTGAGGCATCCCAGCCCAATCAGGGTCTCCTGGTGTTCCAGGGCCACCATATGTTGATGCATCTCCAGGATTATTATAATATGCATCACCGCCATAAAAAGGATTATACCAATTTCCTGCAGCTAATTGTTCTCCTTGAGCGCCACCACCACCATAACTTCCAACATCTGTAAATATTCCATAAATTTCATTCAATACATCTGGAGGGAGTTGATTAAGCCAATAATTATATACAGGAGCTTGTGAGCCTGCACCCCAAGAAGAACCTCCTTCCCAAGTTGAATAATCTGCTGGGTTTTGACCTCCATATAACATATCTGGGTCAAACCATTGAGAATCATCGTCTCCAAATTGACTTGGGTCCCAAGGTTCATCAGGTGGCATCATTAAGTCATTCCCCATAGGACCATTCATTGTCCAATTTCTAATTTTATCTAACATCATACTACTAACTCCCTCCATTGTGCTAGAGTATCTTCTATCTCTTCTCTTGCACCTGCTTGCTGTTCATTAATGTTTCCTAATTCTTTACCTATTCCTGCTCTATAGCCAGCAGTTGCTTGTTCGGTAGCTCTATTCCTACCTCCATAACTTTCAAAACCTTTTCCTATATTACTAGCCCAATTTAAATTCTTTTGGTATTCATCTAATAATCCTTTTCTTGCATTTTTTAATTGAGGAGTATAGTGGTCTCCCCCTAATCTCTTTAATTGGTCTCTAGTAATAGTGGGCGCCCAAGTCAATGCTGTTCCTTTATCTCCTGCTTCAGTTAATGCTCTTGCAACACTACCATTATTAAATAAATCTGTTAATCCAGTCAAAGAATATCCAGGCCAATTTCCATATCCACTCCCTTGAAAATAGTTGGCATAATCATCATCTACTCTAGCCTCTAGTCTTGCCGCATTAGGAGTAGGAGCGGTTCCACCAAAACCAGCATCAGTAAGCCTTCCAAATGGCCATCTTGTTTGCTCGCCTAGTTCTCCAGACATATAAGAATATGGAGGGTCATTACCTATCTGTGAAGAAGACCCTTTCGCCCCCCACCATGGTGGGTCGTTTGCATTAGGAGTTGCAGCTGTAGCTTCCGCTAATCCAGCATCCAATGATTCTATATTTGGATATTGATGTCCAGCCATTAAATCTGTTAATCGTGGGTCTCCAAGAACTTCACCTGTAGCCGTTCCATATCCGTCAGGGTCTCCTGGTAATGCATTTGGATAAGTTGCCATATCCCAATAAGAGTATCCATTCCATGTATGTGGAGAAAAATCACTATTTTCTTCAAGACTTTCAGTTCTAAAAGTAGACCATGGTATATGTGGAGAAGCTCCAACAGTAACGATATCACCCCAATTATCAGCCCAGTCATCACCAGCACCTTGCCAATCTAGAAATTGCTTCATTGTTCCACCACGATTATCTGTAGAGTTAAAGGCACCCCAAGGTTCTTGCGGTTGTGAACTTGAACTATCCGCATATATATCTCCACCCAAACTTCTAGTTTTTCTCATAGGATAAAATCTTAAAAAATTAGCAGGAGGCTTCCAATCTGTTAAAATTTCATCTATATTTTTCTTTATATCTGGGGGAAATTGAGCATCATAATTATACTGTGGCACAGAAGAAAGGTCAGTACCCCCATAAAGATTTGACAATGCATCTGGCTCCATATCTGCAGCATCTACAAAATCATTGTAAATATCTTGTGTAGTAAAATGTCCTTGCTCTGGCATTTATCCCCAATACCCTTGACTAAAGCCTTGCAACCAACTTGGTCGTCCAGCTCTTAATGCATTTGCAAAACTAGTAACATTATATGGGTCTAATTCTGGTTTAATGCCTGGCATCCAAGCAGCCCCAGTAGCTCCCATCATTGCTTTAACTCTCTGCTCTAATTCATAGGAATCTGCTCCTATCAACCAATCTTTAGCCCATGCCAAAGGTTTCCCTTTATACATTCCTGGAGTAAAACCACTTGCACTAGAAAGATTAGAGCCACCACCTCCGCCAGCAATCGCAGGATTAACTGGAGGACCTTGTGCATTAAACCCAACAACACCAGGAGTTTGATAACCCATTCTAACACCTAAACTATTTTGTCCTGGAGTAACTTGAGTTCTTCCATAGGCTGGGCCACCAGCATTCATATTGAAATTACCTGTATATGTACTACCAGGCTGGACAGCACCAGCATTTAAGTTGAAGGCTCCTGTGTTAGGGTCAATAAAGTTTTTCCCTATCCAATTTTTAAACCAACTATTATTTGATGAAGCTAAATTAGTGCCTCCACCACCTCCGCCGCCTCCGCCGCCACTAGGTTGATTAGGCTTTCCACCTCCACCACCCATTCCCATAGTTGCGAGTGTTAGCATTGCATTGGTCATAAATCCAGATGTCGTAGCATTTTTTAATGCTTGCTTTTGACTGCCCCATGCTTCTTCAATTTCCTTTGCACCAGTTTCAATATAATCTTCTAAAAATGTATTTTTATATTTTGCCTGGTCTTCCTCTGATATGAATTTACCTATATGTTCTTTAAAGAAATCATCAGTATATTGATTTTGTTTATAAGCGCCATATCCTTGGGTAGCTAGCGCCCCTAATCTCATCATATTAGCATATTGACCTAATCCTGGAATAAACGATGCTAAAGTAAGTAAACCACTAAGCCAATTTCTATTTTTACTTCCTTTTGCTGCTCCATATTCTCCAGATTCTTTTTTCCATTGTTCTTCTGCTGCTTCAATAATCGAATCAACTTCATCTGTCATTTTCTTTCTTCGTTCTTTTAACTTTTTACCAGTAGCAGATTTCTTGCCTCGCTCAACAGCTGCTTGATATTGACCGCCAGTCATTATATTAGCAATTTTAGCTGCGGAACCTGATGCGCCTCTGCCTCTTCTTCCTCGTGCCATTTTAGCCTCCTATTTGCCTTTTAAATTTATAAAACTTTTTTCTTTATTCATAATGTTCTTATTCGTAAATTCCATGTTAAATATTTATACCTAATCCCATAGTAGTACCATCAGCATGTTTAACAGACAAATATGGGTCTCTCGATGTTCCTGTATATTCAGTATAATAAACTCTTATTCTGACATGTTCAAGTACAGGGTCAGCTGCCCTATAATCATACTTATCTGAAACAAGTGCAATTTGTAGAGATGTAGAATTACCATAAGGTGTCTTATTATCTGTTGTAATTCTATTAATTGCATCTATACCGTCAGAATTTAAATCAAATTTGTGATACTGGGCTACACTGGATACATTTACATTATCTGAAATCTTTGTCATCTGATTACCAAGTCCTTCAAGCATTGCATCATAATCGGCTGTAGTTCCAGCCATACTATCATGACAAATCGCTAAAGAGCAAGCCTCATGATTTGAGCCTGAGCCAGAATATTTCCCCATATATATATTTACATATGCCTGGTCAATTTGTTTACCTTCATGCATAGCTAAATTAAATTCAAATAAACTTCTATATACATACCAAAGATAACCTCCACCTCTACCTGCACTTCTTACAACATATACTCCATTAATATTGTTTGTATTAGAATCAACACGAAAACTAGCGGCTGTAGCATTTCTAGTAGTAAGAAAGCTGATTGCGCTAGATTTTCCTACATAGCAGTCATCACCATTACCTGCAGAACTAGCATTAACTTTATGAAATTCACTCATTATATTAAAACCTTTGGCATATAATATATATCTCCATTAAAATAGTTATTACTATCAGGTGATATAGCAATAGATTCAAAAGATATAGAATCAAATGAATGCTCATTTAGCTCTTCTTCAAAATTATTCCAATATGTTATTTTAGCTCCTGATTTAGCTCTAGCCAATGCAAATGTTTTAAAATCACTCCAATTATCATCTCCATAAGTATCTATAAATATACCATCATATGTATCATTAATATTTGTATTAGCCCAATCTCCTTCAATTATTGTCACATTAGATTTATTGCTAGCCCATATATTTAATTTCTCTATTATTTGTGGATGTATCTCTATTATTGTATGACTATTAACTCCTTGGGATTGTATATAATCAGAACATATTCCCATACCAAATCCTATCTCAAGCACATCTCCTTTATTGTGAGATATATATTCTGCAGCTTTTTCCATTATCGGAGTTTCCCAACTCATCATAACTTGACCATTAGAGTCGTTAATAATTGTTGTATCAGTAAATTCTAATATTTCGTCTTTAAAAGCCATTAGTTCCCAAAATTATTTGCACATGCTCCATAATAATCTGTTCCATCAAAATAAAATGTTATTATATCAATCGCTCCAGAGGCTGTTGATAATGTGGGGGCTGTTTCCCCAGCCCAATAAACCTCAGCACTAGAAGATGTTGTCCAAGATGTAATTAGACTATCAGCCGCTCCTTGAACTACTTTTAAAATTAAACTACATGGATTAACAGGGTCATTTGTAAAATTTAAATTAGTGTCATTGGTTTGAGTTACTTTCTGTTTATTCCCATCTCTCCAATCAATTCCTTCATTAATCGCACCTGCTGTATTTACATTAACAACTTCAGAAGCATAAGTGGCATAGGTTGTAAATTCAACATTAGATATATCGGTTGTCCCAGTTCCATTTGGATGAATATCAATATCTCCATTAGCTCCGTCTATAATAGAAATAGTTCCTGAATCAGTTCCTGAATTGGTTGCTAATACTAAATTAGCAGCCCCACCTGTTTGAACTCTAAATGGAACAGTATCTGCTCCTCCTAATGTTAATTGATTATTGACATCTCCTCGCTGTAAAACAGCAGCAGTATCTAAATCGTTGTTCTTTGTTGTTTTAAATGTAAGATTTGCACTTCTCTCTGCTGAAGTACTATAATTCTCACCTCTAGAACATATTATTTTTGCTCCTGCAATCGTATTCTCTACATGATGAAAATTAATTGCAACTGATTCATCAGTAGAACCTGCAGCTGCAGTATTAGTTAAATGTAAAGTTGTCTCTCCACCATCATCTGCAGCTTCCATATAAAATGGTAAAGCCCAAGTAGTTCCACAAATAGTTTGTAAATTTGCTCCAGTTAATTCTTCCGAATTTCCAGCGCCAGCTGATATCCTTCCTAAAACTCTACTAGTTGCACTTACATTTAGCGAGTCTACTGTTAAATCTATACTAAAATTATCTGCATCAGCTTGAGCTGCTACAGAACTGCCTCTTGTAACATTCACATTTAAGTTCTTACCTTGCGACATTGGGATAACAGCACTACTACCACCAATTGTACCAGTATCAGCTGTAACATTAAATGATGCTCCAGTATTAGTAATAGTAACCGTACCATCAGCAGTTGTTTCGCATGTAATTCCAGTTCCAGCAGCAAAAAATAAATCTTCACCTTCAGTAATTGTTGTAGCAGTTGTATCAGTAGTAGCCGATACTGTGAATCCAGACCCCATTCCGTCTGCAGCTGTAGATGCAATAGTCATATTAGTTCCAGATGGTGTTAAAGTGATACCTGACCCTGCGACTAATTTTATATCTTGAGTACCAGAAGTAGCTCCACCTCCTGTTAATCTTAAAAGAACATCATCACTATCATCCACCCAAGAAGAAGTATAAGTATTTTGAGTATTAGTATCTGCAGTAAATGTGAGATTGGATTGCATATATGTTGCAAGACGAGTCATTGTCGCAGTTTTAGTATTCGCAGGTGTTCCAGAACCACCATCACCTACTAATATTGTATCTGCATCTGCTAAAGCAACTCCTATATCAGGCGCACCTGTCGTAGATAGGTCAATATACTTCCCTAAAGCTACATTTAAAGCAGTATTGTAATGTTCTAATTGTGAGGATACCTTAACAGCCATTATGAACTCTGTACTTGTATATCGCTGCCATCACCTAAAGGGTCAGAAGAAACCCATACATAATAATTTTGCACATTTCCAAATTGATTAGTTACAGATACAGTTTTAACTGCTTCCATACTAAATGACAAACCTTCATTTACATCAGTCCAAGTAAGACTTCCATTTGCTCCAGACACATTATCTGGAAATGCTATTATAAAATATTGATGTGTCGCTGTTGTTGTAACTTCATTCCATATTTGAGTACAATCTGTTGTAATTACTTTAACTCCATCAGTATCATCTAATGCTTTTACTTTAGCCCCACTATCAGCTTCTAAATCTACCTGAGAATTAACATCACTTACTCCGTAATATGTAAAATCTTGTTCTGTAGTTCCAGTTTTAAATTGACCTATATTAGACCCATATCCTTGAAAAATTCCATCAGAATCAGACTTCCAAACACGATAATTCTCCGTAAATCCAGATGGATTAGTAATAGATAAACTTGAAGTTGTATTTGTAAACGGACAAGTTATATAATTACTTCCACCATTTTCTGATTGTGCAAGAAATTTAACAGAACCACTACTACTTATTCCTTGCGGCAAAGCATACCATGCATATGAGCCTGTTGGACACGCAGCTGCATATGAGCTAAAAGTTATATTATTATAGAGATGAGAAGACATAGCTTCTACTTCAGCCTCAGTATCTATTGTTGTACTACTTCCAGTATAAAAAATCTTGTTATAAAAATTTATTGTACTATCTTGCATATTTAGAGAGGCATCATCATTTGCAATTATTTTAAACCTTCTTGTTCCACCTCTAGTAGAAGGGTATGTAATTGCTGCTGCATCATTTGTTCCAGCATTATATGGGTCTGCAAGCTCACTAGAAACAGCAGTTTCTGATATCTCTCCTCCTGTCACATATACTTGAGCATTAGATGGGGGGCCATTATTATAAGTCGCTGCAAAAGTAATTTGTCCTGCAGTTTTCCAGTTTCCAGAGCCAATTTCATATGTTGTCCCTACATTGCCACCTCCAGATGTAAATGTAGCATTAAATGATGCTAAAGATAATTCTAAAGATGTATGCTGAGTTCCAGTCCATTTAACTATTTCAGTAGAATCTGAATTAAGACCATATATAATTCTTGTATCAGTCTCCCATATTAAGCCACCAACTCCATATGTAAAGTCTGAAGCACTTGTAGGAGGTCCAGCTGTTTGAGTAACAACGACACCACTATCTGTTCCAACTTCTTTAACTGTTCGATATTTTAAATCAAAAATACCTGTTCCAGAACCAGTTTCTTTAACCATTAATATTTGGTCATCTGCACTTGATTCTCCGTGCTTAGGGACTGTAGACATCTGTATTGTACCATCTGATTTTTGCAACCATCTAGTATTACCAGCATATTTAATATCAACAATATTTTTAGTTGTCCATCCACCAGCATCAGTAGCAGTAACATCAAAACTAATTCCAGTCCATGTGCCACCTCCAGATGATGCATTTAATGTTGTTGATATAGCCAATGTTTTATCAGCTCCAGCAGAAGTTAAATTTGCCCCAATACTTAAACTTCCCAAGGTTCCTACTTGTGTTAATGATGAAGTTCTAATACCACTTCCTAATGTATTAGAACTTAATACTTCAGTACCACCTACTTTAAAATGTGTTCCTGCATCAAAATATTGAGATTTAGTAGTAACTCCACCAGTATCACCATGGTTTCTAAAGACTAAAGTCCCTGCATCATTTTTTAACATTATCCCATTATCATCATCTTGTTCTTTAATTCTAATAAAAGAACTATTTGTCCCACTAAACCATGAGATGGCTTCATGTAAATTCCCAGCCTTACCTAACCCCACATGCTCATTATCAACAGGTGGTCCTGCCCCTGTCGATGAATCTATTTTTTGTTCTAATTTTTCAAATGCTTGCCCAACTTTAATCCCATGCCATCTATTTTTATGTTTAATAAATAATTTAAAACCATCTCGCATTTGTCTAACAGATAAATCACCTTCAACCCCTTCAGCTTTTAATGGGTTACCCTTTCCTAGAGTAATTTTTCTTTGAAATTGTCTTGAGCCTCCTAATCGCATTACTTAATAGACTTCTTTCTATAGACTAAAGTAATATCATTAATCATAAAATCTTTATCGCAATACCTTCTCCCCTCAGTATAAAACCATAATTGAATAGATTTAACATTATTTGCTTCACTTGAAGTTCTAGGTTTTAATGCAGCTACAGTCCAATCTGATTTCCCTCCAGTCAATTCAGTAGAATCTCCAGAATCAGTACAATTATCTATTGCCGTAAAAGACAATGGTGTACTAGTATCCCCATTGACAAAATATTTAACTCTTATACTAGAATTAGATTGTGTGGTTAGACTCCCTCCCCAAGTATTATCTGTTCCTGTTGTTAAATCACCCCAGTCATTTGTTGCATTTGCAGAATCAACCTTTCCCACACCTAAAGACCTATAAGTAATATATATTTTATATAGTTTCTTTCTTTGGGCAGGGTCTCCTAATGCAAAATCTTGAGTTTTAAATTCCACCCCATATAATCCATCGTCTTGCATAACACCCCATCTTCTAGGAGCAGTTGAAACACCCCATTGTGGGTCTGCTTCACTAAGAGCCTCATAGGCAGTTCCGAAGTCAGCAGTATCGGTATATTTATTAACAAATGTTACATTCGATACCACAGTAGCAATATTATCTGGAGCAAACCCAGTAGATACTCCTGTAGCATCATATAATGGTTTATATGCATAAATTAAAGTTCCATCAGCCATAACTCTCATATTACTTATTCCACATGTATATTGTCTATGAGCTATATCTTTAACCTGAGTAGTTGATTTACTTTTCATATCATAAATAAATCCACCATTATATTGAGTCTCTAAATGATTCCCTCCTGGTTTTCCTCCTAGTAATACAATAACTTTTTGACTTCCCCTATCAAACCCTACTACAGGAGGATTTGTTACATAATTGACATCTGGATGCCTATAATATTCAGTTAAACTTCCTACAGTCCCTAATGTCGAATCCTTTAATAAATGCCAATCAAGTTTATCCATAGTAATACTAGAAATACTCCCATCAAATTGGAATAAACCTACATCATTCGCCCAAACTAATCCACTAGGAGTCTCACATATTTGACAAGGATGTATTATCCCTGCATGTTTAAATTCTCCTTCTAAATATTCATCATTTGGATTACTAACATTAATTAAATAAACTTTATGTTCCTTGAATTGTAATAATTTATCATTATAACAAGCTAAATGTGTAATTGAATCTCCATCGTTACTTGCCACATCAATAAAATGCAATCCATCATTAGGAAACACATCCATTTGTCCAGGAGGAGATTTCATAACTCTATCTGGATATCTTCTTCCTATCTCCGCAGTATTTCTCCAAGCCTGACCTCGTTCAGAATTTGTACCTTCATCTCCAGTATGTCCACCTGTTACATCATAAAATTGATTCTTTTTATCTGGAACCATCACATTTCCTATATAGCGAACCCTATTATTAGTAACAGCTGTTTTATATAATGCATTAGTTGTAACCTCAGGGTCATATCCATTTAAAATTGTAAATGTTTCCGCAGGAAGTCCCTCTAAAACCTCTTGTGTTCCTGTTCTAAATCTCATTTTGCATGAAGCTGATGCCGCTCCTGCAATAAGATTTGGAGTCCCACTATCATCATGATATCCACAATATGTCAAGGCTTGCCATTCATTAGCTCCAGCTGCTATAATATATTCTCCATTAATAAAATCAACTTCTCCTAATAACATCCATTCAGAAGAAACACTCCCAGTAATAACATCCTTCATATATACTCTAAATCCATTGCATCTTAATCCCCATCCACCTCTATATCTAGATGGCGAACCATCTTCTCCATTATCTTCAAAAGGACTTGATGCAGAAGGATTATATAAAAATGATATTTTAGCTTTTGGTTGAATTGCATAACTTGTAAAATCAATAGCATTTGAAGCTGACATTAAATTTCCATATCCTCCACGAGCAGAAGCACCGCCAGTTCCACCAGGCTGACCAGCAGCACCAGTATATCCCATAGAAACTGGAGTCTCCATTCCATCATCATATAGCCAAGATATTCCAAAAACCCATTTAGTTCTCATAGCATCATCGATTGCATTTATATTTAAGGATGCTGTACCAGGCGATGAAGGAACATCTTCTCCATACTCATTTTCAAGAGTAAAAGTATTTTCATCTGTAACTCCATAAATTTCATATGCTGTATTTAAAGCTGGAACAGATGTTCCATTAATAATAAGTTGTTGTCCTGTGGAAAATCCATGTCCAGTACAAGTAACAGTCCAATATCCAGGACTTGGATTTGCCCAACTAGTAATAGTTTTTTCTAAAGAATCTTGTTCATCAAATTCAAGTAATACTTGCATTCCACCAGTAGGATTGTGTCCACCTATTTGTGTCCCATCATCACCAGCATCAGTTGTTCCCCATCCATCATGTTCAGTTGTATTAAAAGAAATATTACCTAATCCGAAATCTCTTCCAGCCTTAACAACAGTTAATGGAATAAATGTAAGCCCCTCCGCATCTCCTGTTCCATCTGTAGAAACAGTAGAATTGCCACTAGGATTATCATCTGGTTCAGTTGAAGAGATAGCATCTTTAGGTTGTTTTAAATTCGCATCGCCAGTTTGCCACCGATTAACTATTAAATTATCTTTAATATCATTTTCACTAGTTGTAAAAGTAGGTCCAGGGATTGCTACCCTAGTCATAAATTGTCTAGCTACATGAGCAAGATATTTTGGACGATTTGATGCCCAATTAGTTTCATTAGCATCATACATTCGTAATACTCCAGCGCTCCAATCAAATCCATGCCATACACTCTCATTACTACCATCAGCCTCACTATCACCTAGATTCGCAATATGTATGTGATGAGCTGAAAAGTCATCTATATCATTATTGGGAGCTTGTCCGTCAAATAAATTAATATATTTTCCATCTCCATATACTATAAATTCAGTAGGTATTTCTGCAATATCCGTCACCCCATCTTCTCCATAATTATAATCATGAACAAAATTATATAATCCATAACCATTAGAGAAATTTTGGCAATTTAATCTATTTAATCGTGATATAGCTGTCCCAGTTTCACTATACAGTGTTCCTTCGATACCAGCATAACCAAACAAACCACCGCCTCCATCTGCTTGACTCATATGTAATCTTTTAAAGATACCCCATGCATTTTCAAGATTGACTGGCATAGCAATTGTGCCTTGAACACTTAAAGTTCCACCTGTACTATTAGATAGATTTACAAATTCTGCAAAATCACCTTCTGACATATCTCTAGGGTCAACAATATCATTGCGACCCCCAGAGAATTTATCTATTGTTTTGGTTTCTTTAGGCATTTATTTCATTATTGCTTTTTTAACACATGCTTCTACAACTTCATAGATAGCTTCAATAATTTTGCCTTCAGTTTTTTCATTGATAATAGGAATATTAATATCGTCATTCAATTCTTTGACAACTTTAGCTTTCATTTCATCATTGAATAAATAATTGCAAATTAACTCTTTCATTATTTCTCCTTTAACTTTTCTTCTATTTTATCTAGTCTAGCCCTCACAGAACCCATCTGTTGGTCTAAGTTGTTTTCTTCAAATACATATTTCATTATACCTTTTAATACAGTCGGTGTTAAAATTTTCAATATAGGAAACATTACCACCCCCTATCGTTATTTTTTCTAATAAACTTCTCTTTTAACCCATTTCCGCTTAAACTAGCCATAATTTCAATGATTGCTCCAATCTTAGCCTTTATCTCAGCTTGATTGACTTGCATCCCTTTTTGGGCATCTATGAGCTTAATAAGGATACCTTCTAGCCTCCCAAAGGATTCTCTTAGTTCTTTTTGCAATTCATCTTGTATAAACTTATTCTGTTTCCATATAAAGAAACCAAAGGCAACACTCATTGCAACTGGGACTCCAAATGTTTCAATTATTGTAAACACATCCATATCTATTTCTCTTTAAAAGTATTTGGGTAAAATGCATCTTTAGGAGGGTCCATAGTCCAATCTAATCCATATTGTAGCATTCCATCTAATATAGATTTTTCATCTATAGTTAATGGCTCTCCTTGATTATAGCTAGATAAATGATTTTTCTTTAATAATCTAAGTAATTCATCAGTATCGAATTTGGGAGCAGAACTTCCAGCCCACAGTCCACTTAAATTATTAATTAAATCAGCTCCTATAGACTTCGCAGTATGTCTGTCAAATACTCCCTCTACTTCATGCACTAACCCACCAAGAAGTGATGATACTGTTCCATATTTATCTTGTGTAATAGCACTGCCAAAAAAATGTTGTAATGCATCGGTATCGCTGGAAGTTAAAGGGACTCCATCTATTTCATACGGTAGTTCTCTCTTAAAACCAGTTCTTGATTCTGGGTTACCTCCACCTGGAGTACTTAAATTATAAAAATATGCATTAATTTCTTGAGCCAATTGGTTTATGTCAGCAGCATTAAGTATATTGTTTTTCTCAACCTCACTCATTGTATCATAAAATGTATTTTTAGCCTGCTGCATAGTATTAGACACATTCATATTGTAATAATCCTTAATTTGTTGTAGCAGAGTCTTTTCTTGATTATGTTGGTCAATATATTCTTCGTGTGGTTCCATTATTTTATCCTTTGATTAGTTCTCCCCATAATGATGTTTTTCCATTTATAATTTGAATAATATGAACTGTGAAATTCCCACCTCTCATAAAATCAACAATAGCAAATGCATGCGCCCAATTAATAGCTCTTCCTCCTAACCAAGCATTTTCTTCATGAGACATATCTTTAAGACAGCCAATGCTCCAAGCTGATTTCGGTCCGTCCCAATGTGTGACCGATGTCTGCATCAAATCGTGGTGATGCCCATACATCAGATTGGCACCAACTCTTCCTAAATGATTTCGGGTATGATTTACTCCTGCGTAATGATGTCCGTGATAAAAATGTAGTTTCCCAATTTGGAGCCACTTTTTCGGTGGCAGACCCGATGAATAATATTTGTATCCTCTTTCCTTTAGTTTTACACATTCTTTAAACTTATATCCTTTCATGTATGGATGGTCAGCAACAAATCCGTTCATCCAATCATCATGGTTACCTTCAATCATATACTTTTCTTTACAATTGACTTTGTCTAACGACTCATCAATCCAATCCATCCCAGCATTAACCTCTTGCACATCTTGGTCAATAAATGGGATTTGATACTCAAGTGGCGGTCTTTTTTTTCTTTTCCATTGCCAATGTGATGCTCCATGCCACTCACCCACATCACCCAAATCTATATATATATCTGGTTTAACAATTTCAATAGTCTTTTTTAAAACATTGATTGCAGACATATCTGCAAGAGGAAAATGTTTATCAGGGGTCACGACTGCTCGTCTAATGACCCCTTTTGTTTTTTTAGGCATATATTCCTATTTTTTAAGTTCCTTGTACACTTTAACTCCTAAGTATACAGCTGTCATTATCCCAACTAATACTTTAACCATATCAGGGACCATTTCTATGAATTGCACAGCAAACCCTCCTCCCCCAACACAGCTTGTTTTTAAAGTATCTATCATTTTTCCTCCTTTTTTGTCTTTTTTTGTTCTGACTTATCTTCAGATTCATTTTCTACAACATTTAATATTTCAATTGCTCCTTGCAACTTTAAATGTAAAATTTGAAATTGTTCGAGCTTTTTTGCGACTTCTTCAGCTTGTGCTGTTAAGTCCTCTATTCTTTCTTGATTATTCATGATACCCCTTTTAATTAAAGATGTGGAACTGACAATCTTCTTAGTCCAGATTTTCTATGCGGAAATTTCTTCATACCTTCTTCAAACATTTTTCTAAAATACATTGCTTGTTGCAATTCTCCAGCATCTTCATAAAGTCTTGCTTTAACATAACATACTAAATAATGATGTAGCCCCAAGTCTAATCCTAATGCTGCTCGTAAAGTATCTGTTGCACTATCAGTATGAGCATACCTATTATTACCTGACACTCTTAAACCATCATTTACAAATAATGATTTCCAAGTAACTCCACTTGAAGCTCCTTCATCAGCTTCACTATTAGTGACTGCAATCCTAAATGTATTAGCATCACCTACGACTGTAACTGTATGATTACCATTATAATTTGTTGTTCCACTTATTTCAACTCTATCGTTCACTTCTAAATTATGAGCTGTTGAAGTTATATCTGCAAACTCACCTGTAGCAGTACTTGTCGCTGTTATATTGCCACTTAAATCACCGTCACTTTGAAAAGTATCCCATAACTCTTTATGAACTACCGAATTATCAGATGTTGTTTTTTTCTCTAATATTGCTATTCTAGTGTCATCATTATACCAGCAATAATAATCGTTAGGGTAATTTCTTTTTGCCATACTAGCTCCTATTTGAGAGTTGATTCTGAGGACTCAGTATCATCTTTTAATAATTTATGTGAATCTACTAATTTAGGTATTCTCACATATCTTCCATCACTATCTTTAATTTCAACTTTTGTAATATCTATTACACTGTTATGCAAATCATACCATCTTTTGTGTTTTTCCAAATCTGTTGTTCTGGAAGTCTTATAAGATTTACATTTTGCAGATATTTCATTTAAACCATCATTAATTAATCTAAATATATATGCTTGTGGTTGTCTGCCAAAAATACCCTCTATTTGTTCAATAATATTTTTAACAGTCATATCTTCTGAATCTGACCCAGATGACTTAGTTCTATTATCATTTGTCCATGAAGTACTATTATAAGCCATATTTTCTCCTAACTAGCTGATTGAGCTACGAATATTTCACAATCAGTTGCTGAACCAGCATTATTTCGTATATAAATTTTATTCATTGCATTTACTGCTGTGATAGCAGCACCACCAGTCGCATCCCCTGCAATTGAAGTACTAAATAAAATATGACTATCTCCAGCTGGGATTTCTACACACGCATTTGCTGTACCTGTGTCTTCATATGTTATAAGAAGCCCAGTTGTATCATCAAGATTAGTAATTCTTATATATTTAACTAAATCACTATCATACTTCATTGTTCCTGAAGGGTCTGCTGCTAATTCTGCTACAGTAATCGTAGAAGTTGCCGCAATATTGAATTGTCTCTTAGTTATCATATTAATATTACTAATATTTTTTACATGAATTGCACCATGGTCTTTATTATTTAAAGTACAAGATTCTGTAATTCTCACTTTTAATGTTGCTGCTGTTAATGTCGTTGCCATATTATACTCCTGCCATCATTACATTTACTACTGCCTCTCTTACTCCATTTGAGTAATTAGCATCAAAAACTTCAATATTTGCTGGTGCCTCTCCTGCAGACAATGGAATTACAACTCCTTCTCCAGGTGTTAGTAATGCATGAATTTCACTACCAATTTGAACTGTTACAGTACTATCAGCTCCTATGGATTGACTTGCATATTCAACTGCTACTACATGAGCTATTGAAGGTACTGCCCCAGCTGTAAGGGCTGCTGCCTCTGTCCAGCCAGAATCATCAATTCCATCTGCTGCAGTCGCACTTACTACCACACCTTGCCAATGTCCTACTTTATCACTTGTATATGTTGTTGCTATATTATAACTTCCGCCCCATGTTCTTGAGCCAACATTACCATCTAATGCTTCATGTGTATAGTCTTGACCATTCTCACCTGACACCGAATTGTCATTAACCACTTCCACGGAAGTTTTTATTCTTATTTGATTTGCCATTAATATCCCCCTTGTTGCGGTGGTTGTTGTTGTTGTTGACTAGGTTGCTTTACAGTACGAGAATCTCCAGTTGCCAATAATTGAATACCCTTAGCATAATCTTGTGCTATAGTTTGATATTCATTTTGTTTCCATTTATATTGGACAGCTACTTTATCCATCTGAGTAGCAACATTTTGTATTTCTGTGCCAAATTTTGCTAACACACTCTGATTTGCTTCCGTAATCTTTCTTAATTCACTATTATAATTTTCTACATCTGATTTGTATAATTCAGATTGTTTTGTTAAATCTGATTGGAATCGAGATGTTTCTGATTGAATTTGTCCTTGATATAAGCTAACATCATATCCTGATTCAGCTTGAAACTGCTGTATAGCTTTCATCATCTCTTCTTTCCATATTGTTAATTCAGAAGTAACTTTTGCATTTTTTTCAGTAATCTTTTGTGAATATTCTTGCAATCTGTTAGAATATTTATTCACCCATTCTTGCATTTTAACATTATATTCTTCATTCTGCCATCTTTGAACTTCTTTTGTTACTTCAGCACTATATTTAGTAACATCCATTTGATATGTTTGAATCTTTCGACCTTCTGCAGCATCGGCTAGTTTTGAATCTTGCAATATTTTACTTAAAGAAGCATCATATACAGCCTTATCTTTATTAAATTGATTTAGTGAGTCTGTACTTCTTGCTTGATATTCTTGAATTTGAGCTTGTATAATCTCTACTTTAGAACGAACCATTTCACTATCTTCTTCCGTTGTCAACCAATTAGTATCTGCATCTGCAAAATCTAATGACATTACTGGAGGAACATATGCTGGAGCAGTCCCTAGTCCTGCCACAGAAGCTGTTGATAATGACGGAGCAAGAGGTGGAGTTGGTAGATTCATTGTATTAATAGTAGGGTATGATGGTTCTGTAAATACTGATATATCAAATGATGGAGTACTTGGAACAGAAGAAAAGTCTACATTTGCATTAGCAGGAGAAACTGGCAATACGAATGATGATGGAGCTGTATATGTTGGCAATGAAGATGTCATATTAAATAATACTGGAGGAACTATATCAGCTGGAACTGTAGATGCATTCATTTGATTTTGCAATGCTTTCATTGCCGCATATAAGACAATTAAATATTCTGCTTCATCTGGAAATCCACCATGCAATTTCACTATTCCATTATCAAGGTCTGTTGTTATAGCTCCTGCTACTACCCCTTCTACTGTAAATGTATTTGCATTAGGTGTAGTAGCTATTTGAGTTGTCATGTTATTTATTGCACTATAAGAAACATCGTCACTAACTTGTTGAAAATTACTTAAAGTTACTGTATTCCCTATATTCAACCCATGCAATGCTTTTGTAAAAACCCCATCGGAAGAAGCACAAGTAACAGATGTTAATGTTTTATTTGTCAAAGTAGTATCTGTACTTGCATCTACATCTGGATAGGATACTTCTTCATATTTAACTGCTAACGAATCTGGCAAAACATTTATCATTCCATTTTCTATATAAAAAACTGGGTCTGTAGCAGTAGCATATTCAATAGAGTCAGCATCACTTGCTTTATGCTTTAAAGCATTATTAATAGGTCTTGCCTCATAAGCTCCTGCAAATACTGACAATATTTTCCCAGTATTTAAAGTTTCTGTCTCAGCCCCTACCGCAGCCGATGTAAATGATACATCCGTTGTACATAGTTTTAACATAGGCATTGGCATCGCATTAATTATTTCTTTAGCTCCTTCAGTACACCACATATCAAGATGTGTTTGACTGACATCACTTCCTACTAAAGCTATAATACGGTCACTAAAGCTCGCCACTATTTATCCCCTTTCATCCTTTTAATAGATTCTTCCATAGTACTTACATTAAACTCAACTTTTGTTTGTCTTGCCCATGGGTTTTTACCGATATAAGGTGCTGAAGGCTTGAAAGGTTTCTTTTTAACTTCCACCAACTTACCTTCTTTGTTCCTTCTCCAGATTCTTCTTGTCATTTCTTCTTCTTTTTGTATGCTTTAACTATATCAGTAACATTAACAGATTTATCTCCAGAAAGTATTCTAGTACCAATATCTCTAGTATAATTCATCTTTTGTCGTGCAGCTTCTTCGGCCTTTTTAGTTTGGCTCTGTTTTAAACTTTTTAACTTTGTTTCAGTTTTAGTTATTTTATTACTCAATCTTTTTTTCTTCCTATCACTTCTTTTCTGCTTTCTCTCTTGCTTAGAACCTTCCGAGAAATAGTTTTTAATTTTCTTTTTAACTTTCTTAGATAGTTTTTTAACTCCAGGACTCCATTCTCCATCTTGGAATATAGCTCCCTTTCGTCTACTAAATTTAGTAGGCTTAACTAATCCACCTTTGTTATATCCACCTAAATATTCTAAGACATCATTATCTCCAGTATATCCTGGAATCACAGCTCTTCGATTCATAGCATTATGTGATGGTGTTACTGGACCGCCATGTCTATATTCTCCTGACTTTTCTGGAGGTCGTCCTTTTTTACTTCCATATGTTCCTTTACCTTGTGGCATAATTTCCTCCTTATCCTTCAGGGTTCTTTTTACGATATTCTTCATTCTTCTTTTGAAGTTTATCTATTTTTTTAGTTCTTCTCTTATAAGCACCTTTTTCTATCTTACTTTTTGTTTTTTCATATTCCAATTTTAATCGTCTTTTAGCTTTTTCGCTCATAACTTTCCATTCATCTTCAGTTTTTCCAAAAAATACTAAATTACTATCTGGGTCTCTATCTGCACCACCCTTTGGTTTTCTAGGTTGTTCAGGGTCCATAGGCTTTTTTACCTCACCACCCTTATTATAACCCCTACCCCTTGCATCGCTTGTAGGCCAATTAAAATCACTCATTACTTTCTCCTTTTTCTTGCATCAGATTTAGGAATCTTCCCATAACGATTGATATAATCGAGTATTTTTTTCCCAATTCTCTTTGCTGATTTTCGTTTAATTACATACTCCCCTTCTGTTAACCAAGCAGGAATATTATCTATTTTTACTTTCTTACTCATTAATGCTCTTGCTCCACCATTACTAATGTATAATTTCTATTTGTTGACAACCTACTTGAAGTCGTCCATATCTGCTTTACATTTCCTTGTACTCCTGATGCTCCACCAGTATCATTTTTAGTAGCTATAAAATTAACAACATCAGCTTCTTGTCCAATAACCTCTCTAATTGAAAAATTGTCAACATATACTGAACCATCTTGACCAGCATTAGTTTCTCTCATTCCACATGATGTAGTATTCTCGTTCGTATCATTATGTGCATCACTTCTCATTGTAAATCTATGAGCCACATATTTCCAATCAGTATCTGTAGCTAGAATTGTATCTATATTTTCATATGATTCTGGTGCAGAGCCAGTTCCTAAATCTGCAGAATCAGATAAACGAAATTTCCATGTTCCTCCAGTACCAGAATGTTTTCTCCAGTAAGATATTTCATATATTTTATTATCACTACAATAGTTTGTTAAATCAATATCCCATCTATCTCCATTATCATCAGGGTTGTCCCCACCACCTATAAAATATCCAGAATATCCTGTTAAACCTTCTGGAGTATTTGTTGAACGAGGGTCATGCCCAGCTGCAATTAATGTAGCTAAATCAGTATAATTTACATTAGAATATCTAACAGTTATTCCATCTAATGATGTATTATTATCTGTAGTAGATATAAGATTTTCAGCTGTATATAATTCTGGACCTAGAAAAGTACCAGTATTATCCGTAATAAAGGATTCTGTTAAAAACCTAAAAGCCATAATATACCTCTAAGATATTTCTGCAGTTACTAGAACATGGATTCTATCGCCTGCTAAAGTGCTACAAGTAACTTGTATTTCTCTTGCTCCACCTGAACCTGCTAAAGTCAATCCATTTATATAATCAAATACTTTCTTGGGGATAGTGTCTCCACCCCTATGGTCAGTTGTGGTTTGTATATCACCATCTCTGGCATCACCTATGAATGATTTTGCAACGAATGCCATATTATCTCCTTATTAGCTAAATGTTATTGCTGCACTTGAACCGCCTAGTTTTCCACTAGGTAATACTACATGCATATAATTTGTCAAAGTTCCTCCACCTGCATCAGTTATTACTACATCAATATCTCCATCAGCTTCACTATAACATAATGCTGCTAAGGCTGTATTACTATCAGCTATTGGGATTGTAAGTCCATCAGTTCCTCCAGATATTGTAAGGTCTGCGGCTGTAGCATTCGTTACACCTGCAGAATCAGCAGATAAATATACCATTACATATGATGCTGTTGTCATTGCTTCACCTGCAGCATCTTTTAATTGTATACTTACTGTAATTGCTTCTGTAGCCTCTGCTGCAACTGATAGAGTCGCTGATGCTACAACATTGTCTAATAAGTTTAGCTCTGCTGTTGTAATCGTAGCACCATCTAATATATCTAACTCTGCTTGCGTTTCATCTCTATATTCACTTGAGTTTTCGTTTAACCTACTTGAACGCATTGTTTTCTCCTATTAGTTAATCATTAAAATTTTAGTGGATTCGGAGTAAGCCCTTTATACGACTCACTCCACAGTTCCACAAAACTGTTAATCCGTTAGGATTTAGCTTTCAGCAGTCCAATTAGATTCATCGTCTTTATAAACGATTATCCATCCATCTGCACTACCATATCTAAGTTTCAAGCAAGCGCCTTTCTTAGCACCCGTAACTCCAAGATATTTACCATCAGTACCTGCGGTTGTACCACAGCCTCCGATAAATTTATCTGCAGCTGCAGGGTCTACTCTCATATACTCTGCTGCACCTAGGTCAACACCTAGAACAATAGTATATTCGATATCGGCTGCAACAGATGGTAATGTAAATGTAATATCTGCTGAATTAGCGATATGTACTGTTCCATTATCTGCTACTGCATCCAATGTGTCGTCTGCTCCATGTAATTCTTGATGATTAGGGTTTACAACTATATCATCAAGATACTTAGCACTATTATCATTTAAGACATCACTTCTCATAACTAACCTCCTTACAGGTCTGTAAAGGCATAAAGCATATGAGTTTCAGGAATTGATACTTCTAAACCAGCTTCGGTTATAATCATATCTTTTCTTAAATCCTCGTCTGCTTGCTGCACATTAGTTATGATATGAGTGTCACGATTTAAACCATTACCTTGTAAAGGTCTATATCCGACATGATTCATATCAACAAGTAGCAAGTGTCCTGAACTTATTCCTCTAAAGAGAGGTTCTTTAACTACTGATAGAGAACCATGAATAGTATCTATATCAAGTAATTTATGCCCGAAAGCACCACCTCTTTCTTTAGCTGTAAAGTTGTAGTTCATGCTTGAACTAGAATCCCCAGGTAAACTATTATCAACAAAGCCACCTGATAACTTATTTAATAAAGTTAAAACAGGTAGACTTGCTAATGCTAGCTTACTTGAAGAACCACCCCTTGCAGGGTCAAAGAAAACCTCAAAATCACTTAGGATTGAATCGTAAGTGAATTGAGCTTTAGCTATTGATTGTCCATAAGGCTTACCTTTAGTATATGATATTTGAGCATATGAACTAGATGAATTCGTAAATGTCGCATTCTTTAGCACATGTCCAACTATTCCTTCGGAATATTGGGTATTAGCTACTCTAGCTTTTTGCCCGTATAACATTGCTCTTTCAATGTCAACCTTATGTTCTCTTAGTTTTTGATTCCAGATTCTTTGCCATTCATTTGCATATCCTCTATAATTAGTAGCAATAGCTGTATTTGTCATCTCTGCTGCAGTTTTGAAAATCTGTGTGTATCCATAGTCATCTTCAAGAGTACTTGACCAAACATCTGGAGACCCAGAGCCTTCAGCAAAAGATGTACCAACTATTTGGAACTCGTCATCATCAGCAACATCATCTGCTGCTGTAGTTGAAGATACAGAAATACAGGTTAAACCTAAAGAAGTCTTATTAGATGTACTTTGGTCTATAGACTCAACTCTAAATAGAGCTTGCCCTTGATTTGCACCTGTGCTAACTGTACCACATGCGAGAACCATTCCTTTGACAAGAAAATCAATTTGGTTAGCAGAACCAGTCACATCACTATTGTCATCAACAAATATAGTATGTGATGAGCCTTCAGTAGCACCTGATATGGTACTATTTGCTGAGTAAAAGTTTCTGCTTGTCCAATCGATTTTACTTCTGTTTTCCAAAAATCGGAATACAGGGTCGTTAGTTGGTCGCTTTGCTACCTTATTTAGATATACAAAAAATGGAGATTCTTCTGGAGTCAACTCGGCAACTCTCTCGCCGAAATTGTGTATTCGTCTATTGTCAGCCTGCGCCCCTACTGCACTATCCCATCCAGATGCAGTTGAAGTTTGGTCAACACTATACGACTTTAGTGTTCCAGTATTATTAGCCATTTTGTATTACTCCTTTTGTATAGCTTTGTGTTTAAGGTATTTTACTTCCCGTATTAAATCCAGAATCCATTACAGAATCCCACATAGTATCATCATCAGTCTTATTGGACACCTGCGGCGCTTGGCCATCTAATATCCCACCTGGTTGAGGTGTAGACTGAGTTTTACGGATACCATCATATGGACTTCCTGTTTGAGATTGAGGAGCTTCTTCCTCCCCACTTTCAACAGCTTGCCACATCTTAATAGCACCATCAACACCATATTGTGCTGGATTTGCACTTGCAAATTGCATGAACGATTGAATCTGTTCTTCATTTAATCCACGGTCAACTAATTGACGATGTAGATTGCCTAATGCATTTTGCTTTTGAAATCCTGCCATCTGTTGATTAACAGCACCATTTATAGATTCTTGCATTTCCTGTTGTCTGAATGCATACGATTTAGACTGTGGGTCATTATAGGCTTCCCATGGGTCAAATTCATCTTTATCCATTACTATACGAGCTGGTTGTTGAGGACCTTGTGGTTGACCTCCCCCTTTAAGCATACCTGTAACGGTTTGCACTATATCGGGTCGAGATTCCAGAATTGTTCCTAACTGTTCGTATTTCTTTAGAGTCTGATTTTCTGCTGCGAGTTTATCCTTTTCACTTTGGAAGTACTTTGCTTGGTCTTCCCAGTTTTTAGAACTCTCTTGCTCATTGCCTGTGTCTTGCCCTACATTGTCATTGGTTTCACCCATTGGATGTCCATCGTCAAATGCGTTATTCATTTGGTTTTACCCTCCTTTTGCGATTTCTTTTTGCTATCTTGAGTTTCACTACGAATAGTACTTTGAGTATTTAATCGTAATTTCTCAGCTTCAAGTTTAACCGCATCTTTGAGTCGGCCACTTGCAAGTTTGTTAGCTGATTTAAGGTCTGCTTCTTGTTCAATAAGACGACCTTTGAATTTCTCCACTTCAGTCCTCTTACGAGATGAAACTGTTTCCCTTTCAGCTGTTTGCAAGTCCCCACTCAGTTTTTTGATTTGCTCCTGCGCACCTTGTAGTTGCTGCTGGAGCTGTTGTATGATATCAATTCTTGTCAATACACCCTCCTTATCAAATATTTCTGTTTTCTTGAGGGCTTCATGTCTGTCAATTAAGCCAGCCTGATATGCTTCCATGTATATTTGCCATTCACCCCATTTATTAGATGGCATTGTAGAATTACCAACAATCCTAATATCGAATTGTCCACGAGCAATATCGCCTTCAATGCTTTGTAATTCTTTTGTTTTATCATCATACATTCTTTTATTTACTGTAAACTCTGTCATATCATTATTAGGCTGGACTATTCTAAATGTTTTTTGAAAATTATAATGTTGTTTAGCTAAATAGTATATAACCTGCCCCAATCTTCTTAAAGAACCTTCTATATCTCTTAATTTAGATTTACTTCTTCGCTGACCAAAATCCTCTAACATCATAGTTGCAGAAGATGTTTTAGGTGCAACTTCAGTATTTCCTTGCATCATTTCAAAGATACCCATATTTAAATCAATATATCCCTCAATTAGCTTAGGTAATTGCATAATTGAATTAGGCAAAGGTTGAGGCTGTGGATAATGAGGCTCCCCAAAAGAGGGGTCATATTCTATTGTAGCATTTGGATTTGCCCAATCTCTCTCTAACTCTTCAATATCTTGGACACTCCCCTGGGGTATCAGTAGCTTTAAACCTGCACTAGCTTGCGCATGTGTAGTAATCAATGAAACCGTCTTATTGAGGAACCTTTGAAAATCTTTATTTTTTCTTATATCTCCCATAGGATATGGAGTATTAGTCCATATATTTGGAACTGGTACAACTGGATATATATCTGTTTCTAAAACTCTTTCATAAAGAACAATTTGACCTAATACAGATGTAATTTTAATTCTTGTTTGCATAACCTGTACAAAATCAAGCATTCCTTGTTTAATTGCACCAATAATTTCAGGTTGCTGAGACATTACTTCCCAATGCTGCTGACTTACAATTTGCTCTTGTCCAGTCTGTTTGTCTAATATTCTAAAATATGGCATCTTCACTTTAGAGAAAAATTCAATTAATCTGTACTTTTCAGTGCCTTCTCCCATATCTTTATCTTTAACTGCATCTGGAGTCCATGCTTGAGCAGTAGTTGTGTTTTGAGCATCTGGATAATCTTCCTCATAACTCAGCTGTTCAATCATCTCTATTAAAGGTTTATCTTGTCCTTCAGGGATTTCATGCAATTGTGGGTATAAATCATATAATTGCATTTTTGAGAGTATTGTACTAACCATCATTCCTGTTGCATCATCAAAATATCTATGACGAGAATTAGGGTCTACTGCAACCCTAAATGGATTAATCGTCTTAAACTTAACTTCTCCTCTTCCAAAATCAGCTTCTGAATCTGTATAGGCATAAAAGTAACCTAATCCCGTCACCGCATAATCATGAACAGCTTGCTTGAAAACTTCATTACCATCAGATATGTCCCATATATATTCTAATATAACTTTCCATACATTAGATAGCTTATTATCTGAATCTTCACGACCTATTGCTGAGAATCTGGGTGGTTTAGCAGTTGTTATTGCTTTAAATTGTTCAATAGCAGAATATAACCTGTCCATAGGCATTGCAGACTGATTTCTCTCGGATAAATCGTTAATTTCCGCCTGTGTAAAATGGTTGCCTAAATAAAAGTCTACATCCTCTCTAGCAGCCGTATCCCAGTCTTTTCTCGCATCTGTCCACCTATCAAATAATTCTTTAATTTGCTTTGCTCTTTGGTCCTCTTTTATCATAACTTATAATTTAATCCTATTTATGTAAATAAACAATTAATATTTTGGGTGCTGATATTCATATTGCTGTGTATGAGATTCTTTTTCCATCCACTCCTCAGCCTCTTTTAACATTGTTGTATCTCCTGCCTCTATTCTGTGTTTAATATTTTCTGGCAAAACTCCTCCATGAACTTCGTATATATACCTTAGATATGGAGCTATAACACTATGAACATTATGTTCATGTAATCCTTCCCTGTAATATACATCATCTCCATGTTTTTTTCTTTGAGCTATATATTCATCTATTTTATCTTCTTTCTCTAGTTTAGTTGTCCCTAAATCTTCATATGAGTGTCCTAGTTCTTCAATTAACATATCAATCAATCCATGAACTTGTTGACTAGGCCATCCTGTTGTAGTATACGGGGTTGCTACACGAAGTGTATCTACTGAAGGAGTAGAGGTTCCATACCACCAATGTGGATATGTTTCTGGTCTTTGGTCAAGTCTCATTCCACCAGAAGGCACGGGATGCTCAGACCCTATTTCAGTTATAATATATGGAGATTCTTGGTTTGCTCCTGCAGCGCCTTCCCATAACCTTTGTAATGCGATTATTTCTTGTATGTCTGCATTTTCAGCAAATTTATCTTTTCCACCATATAAAGTTTCTAAAAAATTTAATAAAGAACCTTCTGTTGTTTGGGGCATTTGATTTTTATTTTCCACTATTTTTCTCTAGCTCCCGTCATCCAATTATATACCTTTCTCGGCTTATACCATTCACCTGTTTTACCTTTTTTCTTCCTTTTTACTGTACCCGCTTTAGGGTTACCTCTTGCAAACTGTGTAGATAGGTAAAATGCATCAATAGTGTCATCATGACTTCCTTTTGGAAAATCTAATAACTCTCCTATAAACTCATGCATATCTTTTTTCATATGGACAGCTCCTGCTTTAAACATAGGTTGCAATCCTTCAAATAGTCTATCTTTCTTTTTTTGCTGATAATTCTTAATTCCTTGTTCAATTCCTGGAAGAAACAAACCTTCTCGTTTACTTCTTTTCATTACATAATCTCTTAACATCTCCTGATATGCAATAGTTTCTATATTTATTCTCCGTATCGGTGAATATCGTTTTGTAATTTCAAATATCTTGTCGGCACAGTCCATGGGTAGGACTCTTTTTCTCCAATATTCAATAACATAATAATCATATTCGGAAGTAACACCAATAACCATAATAACAGAATAATCGTTGTGAATGCCAACTGTCGAAGCAGGGTCAACCCCAATATAAATATTAACAAACTCTTTTCGCCCATCTTCAAGTTTGATATACCACGATGCATATCCTTCATCATACCTCGCATGTCCTTTATACATTGCATTATTAATATCCTCCTCACTAAAGATTTGGTCTTCAGGAGACTTTGCCTGGTTCATATACTCTTGGTAAAATTTAGCTGGGGTTCCTGAATCAATGTAAAATTGCTTTCGCTCTTCTAATTTCTTCAATGGCCATCTTGAAGGCCATATAGGCTTGCCATCTTCTATTGCTTTCTTAGTATATACATCCCAAGCAAACTCTTCTCCAGTTTTCTCGGCTTCTCTGCTTTTAGTAACTAATCCATTTAAAAAGCTATCATAGTGAACAATCGTTCCATTACACCATAAAAATCCATTTTTATCAAAATCAATCGCTGGATATACTGCTGCCGTCACCCATTCTTTAATTTGTCGTCTAGAATCAGGAGTTTTAGTATTTAGCTCTGATTCGAAGTCATCTAGTATAATTCCAGTATATCTTGTTGAGTTCTGCTTCTTTCCTCTTAATCTTTGTGAAGTACCCTTGCCAATCATTCGGCATCCGTTTTTTAGGGTAAATTCGTCCTTTGTCCATTTATCCCCCTCTAAATCACCAAAATAGTAATGTATTGCTGGGTTTTCATATATATGGTTCTGTATCCATCCAAGGTTATCTCTAGCCTGGTCTTGTGCTTCACCAATCCAGGCTATAAACTCTGGATTTTCTTTAGTAGCAAATAGAAACCTGTGAAGCACAGCACAAGTCCCCAAGGTAGATTTCGCATGGTCACGAGGTAAAACAAGTGCTAATTGCTGATTAGACTTGTCTATGAGCTTTTTACCTACATCTATATGGAAATCAGGTGTAGCAGATGCTAAAAAGTCTTGAGGGCTAAATAGTTTTCCGAATGTAATTAGGTCATTATAGGCTAAATGAAGAGTTTCCTCATTCTTTGAAACATTTCCATTTAAGTTTAAATTAGCCATTTATCTCATATATTTAGGTTTAGGTGGAATAGTGAGGTGTTTTAACACATTTCTCAAACTATCCATATTTAAATCGTGATGGAAGTCTAATCCAACTCCTCTATTAACATGGTCTAATGCAACAGCATTATTCGATAAATCTATCTCAGCTTGTTCTGGTCCTCCTGCATAGCCAGAAAGTAAATCAACAGGAGACCATTCATTTAAATGCCCCATAATATTAGCTATATTAGGCCCATAAGAACCAGCTAGAGACCGCATTCCGTAATAATGCCTTAGAGCATCTTGCTGCATTTCAGTCAAACTGGCTCCTAATCTATTCTGTTTATACCTTGCTCCTAATAAAGAGTCTATAAGGCTAACAGCACTAGTATTATCTGGTATAGGAATATTTTCATGTAATGTAGGAACTTGTGGTTGAGGCAATGTAGGAGGGTTGAAATTAGTATTTACTCTTGTATTGTCTGGCTCATTTGTTAAATAACCTAATATTGTCCCCTCATAAGCACTCATTAAAAGCCGCCCATAAGCTCAAAGTGTGGAAAATCATCGAAATTATTATCATCAACCTCGAAGTTTTTGTTCCAGTCCCCTCCCCAGCGAACCTTTATCTCCATAGATTCAGCAATACCCAGAACAAAGCCAGCAAAAAGGTGAAAGCGCTCCCTATCATCCCAATCAATAGGATATGGAACAACATCCACAGCATTACTAGGGCTAGCATTATGCCTCCCTTTAGGATATTTAACTTTAGTTTTCCCTTCATCAAACAATTTATCTTGTCTTTCAGCACTTCTATGTCCTTCCAATACCGAACAATCTACATGTTTAATAACCTCATTGAATAAATCTTGTAAATCTTCATGGCAAGAAGATAATCTTTCTTTTGACCTTTTACCAAATCTAGGCATTATGCTATTCCTTTCTCGTTTTCTGACCCGTAAATATACAAAATATTATCATCTAAATCAAACTCTGAATCACAAAACGGGCATTTCCAGCTACTAACATCGCCATTTCGCTCCATCATTCCTATTCTTTGAGTTAAATAGCCATCATAGTATAAATTCTTACCACAAACATCACAAGGGTCGTTTGTAGGTTTAGTCTTCTTTCTCTGCGTGTGCGAGTACTTTGATATCTCCTTGTCCATTCTTAATAGCCTCCATCTGTTCTGGGGTAAATCCAGACCAAACCGTTAATTGCTCTTGCTTTTTCTCTGTATCAAACAATCCAGACATCTTTGCTAGGGCATCTAAAGACCTTAATCTGTCAGAGTCTCGTTCAGAAATATCAGCTATATCCTTATATTTTTGTATAATATACTCAGGAGATACCCCTTCTGCCTGTAATATTTCTCTAATTTCCTCTTTTACCATTTCTTGTACCTTTTTTTGTTGAAGTAATTTGCTCGCTGCAGATTTGATATATTTTTCGTCCTTCGCCTTTGGATAAACCTTACTATATGCTTGACTCATATCCATACCTGCAGCAACATATTGAGCAAATAATACTTTTTTAGATGAAACATTTTGCTCCCTTACCTCATTTATAGAATCATAATTTCCAGAAAATGTATAAATATTCTCTGCTACCCCGTATTCACCAAGCATTTTCGTGTTTTTCTGTCCAACAACGAAAGAACCACATACGGTTCGTACACATTTCTGTTTTTTGCCCGTAGAAGGGACGGTTATGAAGAAAATACGAAGAATTTGACAAACACAGATATCATCCGTATAGACCCAATCTCCCTCTTTTCCTCGCCTCCAATCCCCTGTAGGCATCAATTTAGGGTTAAAAGCCATAAACTCATCCATACTATCGTATAAATAATGCTCTTTTCCCTTAATTCGCTTTATTTCCATAAATTAATTTAATAAAAAAAAATATTTATTGCATTACTTATTTCCCGTTTACTATATTAAAGCTCATTATATCGGTTGGTTAAACACTTCTAGGGTATAATGAGGAAATTGGCTACTAGAAGGGGATTTGTAACACAGCCAAAGGCAAGTCGAAGACAATTGAGCCAGTTACCGAAACGATTGTCCTACAAATTAACGGCTCCGAAGGAACTAAATGGTAGAGGCTAATCTTCTTTCTTTAAGTTAGGGGATTAGATGGTCTCTACCCAAAACTCACCAAAGGAACTAACACAATGATTATAAAACTATATGTAGTAGCACTATTCCTTACAGTCTCTGATGAGATATGGAATATAAAACATCCTAGACCTAATCCTAAAAAAATATATACATGCTTACAATGGGAAGAAAAAGACTTCTATAGCTATAAAATCGAAAATGAATGGGTTTTAAGAAAATATCGTAAAACTGATTCACCTACCAAAAGATATGCCAGAGAGAAATACTGGAAAAAACGGCTAAAATTGAAAAAATAATATTAGAATGGGTGTCACTGTTGTTATGCCGCCACTACCCCCCAATGAAGACTCTGGGGGGGGTTGAGAATTGGTTGAAATACCAAATTATAATTGGTTAATTAAAATAACTAAATTACTGGAAAGAAAAAGCCCTCCATATAAGAGGGCTTTTGTTCGTGGGTTGTTGAGGTGGGACGGATGAAGTATTAATTCTCTATAACTTCTATATTATCACCATTACTATCTTTTATATTTAAACTATTTATTCGTGGGAACTCTGCTATTTGTTCAGCATTAAACCCCCATTCTTCTTTTAAATAATAGTTTATGTGTCTGGTTGTAGTGGCTGAATAATATTTTGCATTAACATATACAAACCTCTCACCATCTATAAATGATACTACAACTACTGGTGTTTGATATGATACTAATATAAAATACTCTCCAGTCTTTTTATCTACTATCTTTTTATATACTTCTGTCATATTGCTTTTTATTTGTCTTACTTTCATTTGTCCGAACATTATATATATCTCCCTATTTGTTTAACTTGTCAGTTAAGTTATCAGTTTTATTTTTAGTTAGAGCCGTTTTATTTTCTATTGTATTAAGTGGCTTTAATGGTCGTAATACCATAGTTTCTATTAAATCAATAGTATCGTCTAATACATCTAATACAGCTATAAATTTATATAGCTTATTATCCTTATCAAATTTATGCTTTGATTTAATTTTTTTTAAGTCTGCGACTATTAGGCTGGTAGTTTCTACATCTTTGATTAACTGGGTATATT
>VTLG01004057.1_pt1 | contig 42837 bp, 39 predicted proteins | sample 4694571 | NCBI WGS metagenome assembly VTLG01 (sample SAMN12604809, study PRJNA352737) | marine metagenome | biome: ENVO:00000447; feature: ENVO:00000209|ENVO:00000569|ENVO:01000036; material: ENVO:00002151; isolation source: viral sequences binned using virsorter ...
CGCGGCCGCGGCCGTGTTGATTAGTTATGGGTTTGCACTCTTACAAAATATTACAAAAGGGTTAATTTTGGTGGTACAGAAGGCTATTAAGATGCCTCGATATAGGGGTTCTTTCGCTAGTTTGTCGCCTCTATATTTGTTGATCGCCACCATCTCTTTCTAAAAATTTCTTAAAAAATGCCGGATATTATTGAAACAACAGATGCACTCCCAAATCACATGGACGGGAATAAGGATGCTATTGATGAGGGATTTAAGGTTTTTGAACGTAAACAAGCGATAAGAGCAAAGAAGAAAAAGTGGAAATGGGTAAAAAACACAAAAAAACCGCGAAAAAATGCCCGATGAAATTTCAGAATTAGAATTGCTGGTAAACACAATGAACCTGCAAAAAGCATTCATGACGGTAAAAGACACAAAAAAACCGCGAAAAAATGCCCGATGAAATTTCAGAGTTAGATTTGAGCAAAAAACTGGGTTTATCCAGAGAAACCATTGCTGGCAAACGCAAAGAACACCTAACAAAAGGTGATGATTGGCGTAAATCAGGCCGGTGGATTGTGTTCACTCAGCAAGGGGCCGAAAAACTTGCTGAATTGGTAGGGTTAGTACACATCCCAAATGAGGGGAAAAAGTCTCTTACAGAGCAATCTGAGAGCGTTAACGAGGAAGAAATCCTGACGGTTGTCCAACATCGATTAGCCAATACTAAGATTCTGACTGCCAAGCGCAGTAATGGCGAAATCGTTCGGGTACGAGTGAATTCAACAAAAAATTTCCTTCCAGAAATGACCTTTCCCGCAGTTTGCGAGAATGGATCGGGCGTGTGGTTATGCACACGGAAAATGCCCCGTTGGTTGGGAAAATGGTGAAACAAGAGTGGACAAAGAAAAATACCGCCGAAATCAAGGCTTTGATCAATCATCCGAAAAAATCGGAACGATGGCATTGGGTTTCCATAGAAATGGGAACCCGATTCAAAACTTGCCTTGTAGATGCGAGCGGAAGGCTTTGGGAGTTCAAGATCGCGAATGGGCCGCATATTCGGCCCATGTGGAACGATAATGGGCCTCAAGCTAGTCAAAGCAGCGCTATCGCTGCCAATGGATGATCCGTCTGCAAAATTGCTTTTAGTCGCAATGGCATACGTTTCTGAAAAGGGAGAAGTGTGGGCTAATAAGGAAACGCTAATGGCATTAACTTCACTTAATAAATGGAGTTATTACAAAAAAATAAAAATTCTTACTGATAAAAAATTAGTGGAAAGAAAAGGCAATTTCCATGAACACCGATTCGATCTTTGTATTGGTAAAGAGTACAGCGTTGCCTTGGAAGATGATCCAAAGACTTTGGAAGATGATCCAAAGACCTTGGAAGATGATCCAAAGACCTTGGAAGATAATCCAAAGACTTTGGAAGATAATCCAAACCCCTATATAAGAACGGAACTTAACGGAAGTATAACGGAATTTAACCTTATAATTTCTAAAAAAGAATTTTTAGAAGGGGCCGACATTGGCGCAATACCCCGCGAATGGGCTTCGGATTGGTACGACCAATGTCAGGAGGAAGGTTGGTTCTTTAACAGATCAGGTGAACCTAAACCCTATGCCCAAAAACATAACCTAATGGTACGAAAATGTATTCGTTACTATAACCAGCATGGTCGAAATATGGTAAAAAATGGCGAAAAAAAATCCCTCGATTCTCAGCCAGAACACATTGTGACCATGACCGCAAACACTCGATTGCGTGAAATATTAAAGAAAAAAGAAAATCACCCCGGCGATCCGGCTGCCTACAAGGTTTTACCACCAGATCATCCGCTTAGGAAAGAATGGTGGGATTTGTGTAATGAAGAAAAACAAATAAGAGAAAAAATATGAGTAGTTATAACAAAGTTATTCTAATGGGTAATTTAACCCGTGATCCAGAATTGAGGTACACCCCAAAAGGGACTGCCGTTGCTAAAATTGGCATTGCTGTAAACCGAGTTTGGAGAGACGTAAATGATGAGCAGCAAGAGGAAGTTACCTTTGTCGATATTGATGCTTTTGGAAAGCAAGCTGAGACAATAGGCAAATATTTTCGTAGAGGAAAACCGATATTTGTTGAGGGTAGATTAAAGTTGGATCAATGGGAAAAAGACGGTGAGAAGCGCAGTAAGCTCGGTGTAGTATTAGATAAATTTACATTTTTGCCGGATAAGGGTGATTCAAAAGCGACAAAGGAAAATGTCCCTTTTTAATGCAAAAATTTACCCCACTCCTGTTCTTCAAGTCCTTTTCCTCAAAGGCCGTTGAAAAAATTGGAAGTAATACAAAGGGAGTGGGGTAATAAAATTAAAATGACAAACGCTAAACTAGAAACCTATAGCAATGAAGAATCTGAAAAAGGGGTTCTTGGTTGTTGCCTGATTGATCCGCAAACGTGCGTGTTCAAAATATTTGATCAGTTAGGCGCTGATGCCGTTGATTTGTTTTACAACGTAAACTATCGGCAAATCTGGATTGGGTTGCTTGATTTAGTAACAGACGGAGGCAAGCCGGATATATTGCAGTTAGTGATGAAGCTAAAGCAACATGATGGAGAACCGGCCGATGGGTGGATGGCAACCGTAACAACGCTACAAGACTCAGTCCCAAGTGCTTTAAATTTAGATTACTATTTGGATCAGGCCAGAGATGCGCTTTTAAAGCGAAAATCCGGCACGTTACTTACCAAAGCCTATGCAGATTTGGTCGAAGTAAAAGAGGGGGTTAAATCCAAGTTGCTGGAACTGGAGGGTTCCCTGATGAATATTAATCAGGATCAAATTGGTGAAAATCTTCATCATATGCCTGATCAATTTTCGCGCACTATCGAGCAGTTGGATAATTACAAAAGAGGAGGGGCGCAACTTGAGGGGTTGGGAACTGGATATAAATTTTTGGACAATAAAATGGGTGGGTTGGTTAAGAAGGAACTGATCATCATAGCAGGGCGGCCCGGTGGAGGTAAGACGGCATTGGGTATGAATATTGTCCTTAACCAAGTGTTAAACAATGAAGAATCAGATCGTATTTCAAATGCCCAAGGCGAAAGGATTTTAAACTCAAAATCGGTTCGTGATGATCCGAAAAAGTGTTTGGTTTTTAGCATGGAAATGACAGTCAAAGAGTTAGCCTCTCGAGTATTGTTCAGTCATTCCGGCGCAAACATGGTTCAGTTAAGAACAGGGTGTGTGTCTGATAGGGATTATGCCCGAATCGTTCAATCAGAGGAGCAACTGAAAAAAATCCCGATTTGGGTGGATGATCGACCTCAGTTAACGATTGCTCAAATAACCAGTAAAGCCAGACAAGTGCAATTAATGCACGGTGTAGACCTTATTTTGGTGGATTATCTTCAACTGGCAACATCAGGGCGAAACACACGGTATTTTGACAGGCAGCAGGAAGTTGCAGAAGTAAGTAAAGGGTTAAAGGCACTAGCCAAAAATTTAGATGTCCCTGTGTTGGCCTTGGCTCAACTCAATCGAAATGCAGCGAAAAGCAAACATGAACCTCCGTCATTGTCGGATTTAAGAGAGTCAGGGCAGATCGAGCAGGACGCAGATTTTGTTGGCTTATTGCATGAGGTGATTCCCCGTGATGAAGAGGAGGAAAAGCTAATGGAAGGGGAGGATATATTTACGAAACATTGCAAGTTGATCATTGCGAAACAACGCAGCGGCCCGACTGATGATGTTAGTTTTAAATTTCATAAATCATGCGTTCGATTTGAAACATTTGATTATCAGGAAAAGGGAAAATTTGCAGAGTCTAAACCAGTTAAAAATAAGCCACTCTTTGATTCTAAAGATACTGATTGGTAGGCATGGACTGTAAAATGGAAAAAATCATTGTCGCTTTTTATGTGGTGGGATTTGCCGTCACCGTTCTGATGTTTTTGTTTGATGATTGAAAATGTTCCACAACCGATAAACCAACCTCAAACGGAGTTGTTTACGCCGGAGCAAGTATTGGAGCAGACCAATGCCATGATCAGCGCATACGAATCTAAGCCGGGTCAGTTTAGTGGAGCAATCATCGAAAGAAACAAAGAGAAGGTTGATTACATTCTTGAGCTATTGGTAGACCCCAATATTACCCACAAAGAAATTGCAAGGCGCTGCAAAGTGTCACGAAACACGGTTGCTGCTCTTGAGCGCCGAGCCGATCTGGACGGCCGATTGGCATCCTATAAACAAAGAGCTTTGGAAAAGGTTCGAGTCCTTCATCGAATGGCAACGGACGGTTTAATGGAGGCGCTGGAAAAAAATGAAATTAAAGGAAAAGACAAAGCAATTACTTGGGGCATTGTATCAGATCACCTTGAAAAATTTGAGGGTATGCCAACCCAAATACATGAAGTCCGGCAAGAAATAAGCGCCGATCAGTTGAATGAGCGAATGGAGCAAATTCGTGCTGAATTAAAGGAAAAAAAGGTTTCTGCAATAGAGGTCAAAGAGGATGAATAACATTTTCAATCAAACTGTTTATCCTGGCATAAATATTTTTAGCGACGAGGAAATGGTCGCTATTGCAGATCAGCACGGTACTGAGTTTTTACTAAAGCAATTGCAGGAACGGGAGCGGGTTATCCAGATGGCAAAGGATGATCCGCTTCGTTATGGAATTAAACTCGATCCTTGGAAGGACGCTGATCGATTGCTTGAGGAATATGATGAGTTGCTGATTCTTGGGGGAAACAGAAGTGGTAAAACAGAATATGCCGCCCGTACCGTTGCTAATAAAATGACCTTCAATGAAGGGATCAATACTTGGTGTTTGCACACTACGTTGCCTTCATCAGTAGAAATGCAGCAACCCGTGGTAAGAAAATATTTACCACCAGAATGGCGCAACATAGGGAAGCAAGGTCAGACCACAAATGTCCGATGGACTGACAAAGCCGGTTTTGCAGATCAGGTGTTTATTTTACCTAATCGCAGTCGTACACGATTCCTAAACTATTCAATGGATGACAAGGTGTATGAGGGGGGAGAACTTGATTTTATTTGGGCCGATGAGCTTATCGGTTATGAACTCGTTAAAACGCTTCGATACCGCATTGTTACCCGTAGTGGTAAGTTGCTGATTACTTTCACTCCCGTGCGTGGATACACCATGACGGTAAAGGAGTATCTGGCTGGATCGCGAGTTGTTGAAAGTCGCCCTGCGGAATTATTGGAGCAGGAAAACATTCATGTGCCGGGATGTAAAAAAGGGGAGATGCCCTACATTCTGGAGGCAAGAAGTAAAAGCGCTGCAATCATTTGTTTTCATAGTATTTGGAATCCTTTTGGTGGGTATGAAAACATCATCAAAATGCTCGATGGAAAAAGCACCGAGGAAATCAAGATTCGGGCTTACGGTTGGGCAGAGCGATTGGAGGGCAAGGCGTTTCCAAAATTTAATGAAAATGTTCATGTGGTTGATCCCAAAGACATTCCCACCAAGGGAACGCGATATTGCAGTTGTGACCCCGGGGGGACAAAAAATTGGTTCATCAAATGGTACATTATAGATGACCTAGACAGGGTTTGGCTTTATCGCGAATGGCCGGATCGTAAGAACTACGGTGAATGGGCGTTGCCGTCAGATAAGCCGGATGGGAAACCGGGCAGCGCACAAACTCCGCTGGGTATGTCGATTTTGTCCTACAAGCGATTGTTGAAAAAACTCGAAGCAGATGAAGAAATATTTGAGCGAGTGATTGATCCTCGAGGGGGTGGGGCAGAAGTGCCAAACGTCAAGCAGGGGCAAAGCATCATCAGCATGATGGATGAGGAGCAGCACGATCCAGAAGGTAATGTCATTGGTGAAAGTGTGGCGTGGCAGCCGGGGCCGGGAGGAGATATTGAGGACGGCATAGGGGTCATAAACGATATGCTTGATTACGATGAAAGTGAGCCTGTTAGCGCCATGAATAGTCCCAAGTTTTTTATCAGTAGTGAATGTGAGCAGAGTATTTATGCGTATGCAGAATACACCGGGCTGGATGGGTTAAAGGGGGCTTTAAAGGATGTGATCGATCCAGATCGTTATTTATTCAAACGAGGCATTTACTTTGTCGATGAGCAAACGCTTCAAGCAACAGGAGGTTTTGTTTCTACCAATTTTAGCCTATGACAGACATACAAATTAGTAAGAAAAATCAACAAAAGATCGATCAACAAAAGTTCGATGGTCAATACGGTCTTGAAACTACGGGTTTAGGGAGTGAACGAAAATTCCGGCAATTTAAACAAATTGGAAAATACAGAATTAGAAAAGGCAAAAACTATTGGTTTGGTGCTAATTACGATCTAAGAGGTTGCAATGATGTTAAAGTTTTAAGAGAGGAAATAAAGTGCCTCAATAACGCAATTGAACATACGCAAGATAGGCAATATCGGTATGTGAATAATCAGAAAAAAATAGTTAAAGAAATTAAAACTCAGTTGTTTTTTACTCGAAAAGAAATGCAGCAAAAAGTTGAGGATAAAAATGAGGAAATTGAAACTTTAACAAAGAAATACGAAAGAGAAAAAATATACAGTACCGAGACGCTTGTGAAACTGGGTGTATTTACCGGGCTTGAGGAGTTTAGAAATTGGGCAGATGCAAAATCTGAAATGATGGCAAGAATTGCACAATCAAAAGAAGAGGTAGCAACATACAAACTTGCATTGATTGATGAAAGGGCAGTTTGTGATGAATGGCAAATAAGAGCGCAAAAGGCAGAAAAGATTTTAGAAGTCTTTAGTGTGTCAAAGGAGTTTGTAAAAAGAAAATGATGACGTTTGATCAATTGCCGTTTTTATTAAAGCCCCATCAAGTTTCCAGTTTGACAGGGTTGCCCTCGGAAGTGGTCAGGTCAATGGGGGATGAAGGGACGTTGCAATATGTGGTTCCCGGCGAAAAAGGATATCGGTTTTACACTCGAGAAAGTCTTAAAAAGTTTTTGAATGTAAATGGAAATGAACAAATACCTAACTAATGACAATTGACGAATACAAGATAGACACCGAGGCGCGAACAAATGATTTGCGATCACTTATGGAGGATCATCGTTTTGCATCCCTTTTGGCAATGATTAGCGTCATAAAGGATGAAATGATTTATTATTGCTCTGATCCAACCCATGCAGAGGAACCGTACAAGGTGATGCACAATTTAGGCAGTATCAGCGGAATATTGAGCTTAGAAAATCAATTAATAGAAATAAGTAGACCTCCCCAAGAAGATAACGATATATAAATTAGCCTATATTAACCTAGTTTGTAGGTTATTGGCCTAGTTTGTATATATTCCTTTAGACAGCCCGGTATTGGTTGATGTTATTCATCCCCTTTACCGGGCTTTTCTGTGGTTAGCCTTAAAATAAACCCTGTTACCGACTTGCAAGGTTAAAAGCATGGAAACACTAACAGAACCAGTAAGCCAACCGTCAGCTTCAGATGGCGCGGATAACATCACCTTGGAGGGCTTGGGTGAATTGTTAAAACAGAATCGTGAAAGCGCTCAATCGGACTCTGCCGAGGCTCAAAGTGATCAAGCCGAGGCAGACGCACCAGATACCGAAATTGAAGATTTACCAGAGGGTAATGAACCAGACGGGCCGGAGGAACTGCCTGAAACAGAGGAAACCGATGATTCCGAAGCGCAAGACGCTGATGACGAGGAGGATTCAACTGGTTTAGGAGATAAGGCGCAGGAATCAGTAAACAAGCGTATCGCGAAATTGACCGCAAAACGGAAACTTGCCGAAGAACAACGGCAGGACGCAGAGCAGCAATTAACCAAGGCGCAGGAGCAAAATGAAAAACTCCAAGATCAAATCAATAAACAGGGTACAGAACAACTAAAGACGGTTGATCCGTTGGCAGATGTTTTTACCAAAAATGACTTGAAACAAAAGATCGAGGAAAACCGCGAATACCGAATGTGGGCTTTAAGAAATCCAGATGGAGGCGAAATGAAATTCGCTGATGGGTCTACCAAAGTCTATGACTCGGATGAAGTGGAGAATATTCTTAAATATGCAGAGGATAATCTGAGTGATCATATTCCAGCTAGGCAAAAGTGGATTGAGCAAAACAAGCAAATGGGTGCTGTTGCTCGTCAACAATTTCCGGCTTGGAAAGACACTTCGAGCGATGTGTATGGGGAATATCAGGATATTTTGCAACAAATGCCCGAAATTAAACGCTTTCCGCATTATGAAGTTTTAGCGGGAATATTTCACATGGGCTTGGGAGCTTATAATAAGCAATTCCACTCTGATCAATCTGCCTCTAAACCGAAAAGCCAGAAGGTAAAACCCACATCTGAGCCAACCAAGGTTGCGTCTCCTGTTAGCGCCCCGCCCCCGGCGGGAGCTTCCAAGGCATCTGCATCCATTGCTGACGCTCAAAAAATGGTCGATGAATCAAACGGTAGCGCTGATGCGGTGATGAAATTGATCAACGCTCGCCGCAATGCGGCATAAGGAGAAAGGTGATTAACTATGGCTAGTGCAAATAGTTATTCAAACCCTTCAACAACTGGTGGTAACAGGGAAGATTTGCGTGATGTTCTAACGATTTTGGAACCAGAGCAAACTCCTGTTGTTAGCGCCATGCGTAAAGGGCCGGGGCCAAAAGGAACTTTTACGGAAGTTTTGGCCGATGAATTGGCTACCCCTTCAACAGAGGGACAGCCGGAAGGTAAGGACATTGGTTCTTTCACGAATAAAGCCGCCAAACGTCAACGGTTTGGTAACTACATTCAAATTGCTTCACGCGATTTTGGAGTGACCGATGTGCAAATGCTCGTCGATACCGCTGCGGTATCTAATGAGTACGACTATGCCAAAATGAAAACGCTTCGCGAAATGAAGCGCGACATCGAGGCAACGATCTGTTCCAACAATGATCGTCAGTCTGGAAATGGTAATGACGCATGGAAAACCCGTGGGTTGTTCAAATGGACAGCAAGTGGTCGAACTGATGGTAGTGATACTGGTAGTGATTCTGATCATATGACTCGTGCTGTTTGTGCTGATATTCCAGCCGAATATCGGACACCGGTAGAACAAGACATAGATGCCGCCGGAAACTTGACTGAGGCAAAACTCAATGGAGTGTTGCAGTCTCTCTTTGAAACTCATTCAGCCAAGAAAACCTACATGGGTGTTTTTGGGCCGGAAGTAGTTGAGAAGATCGATAACTTCACTCGGATCGAGCCGACTGCAAATACTCGTCGTTACACAATTAACGAAAGAGCTGACACTAAGACCATTAATCTGGAAGTTAAGATTTTTAATTCCAGTTTTGGTCGAGTCAACGTGATCCCGTCCGTGTTTTTAAATCACAACGGAACCACGTTTGATACCGATGCGGGATTGATCCTCGATCTCGATCTCTTAGAGCTTCAGTACATGGAGCCTCTTACCGTTCGTAATCTGGACGATGAAGGTGGTGGGCCTCGCGGTTTCGCCAAAACGATCTATTCTCTTTGCTGTAAAAATCCAAAGGGACTAGCCGCAATCGATAACGGATCAGGTGCTTAATACGGAGGTTAAAAGAATTATATGCAAAAATATTCTCTTACTAATCAGGAAGCTGCCAAGCAAGGTTTCACTCATATGTTTAACGTCACGGAAGCTGATTTTACAGCAACTACTGGCGCAAACGAATCCATTAACTTGTGTGTTCTAAAAGCAGGGGATTTTGTTGATAACGTGTGCGTTGAAATAGTGACACCGTTTGATCATGCCAACGCTGGAACCGCATTGGACTTAGGAGCAACGGGGTCAACTGATGGTTTAATTGACGGTGGTGACATCGAACAAGCTGCGGGTAGCATTGTGTTACTTGGTAGTGGCTCAAGTGCATCAGGCGCTCCGGTTGGGGTGAATTCTGATGGCAATTTAATTGCCAAGGTAATTCTCACTACAACAACTGGTGCAGTTAACCTGACTGCCGGTTCAATGAACATTTGGTGTAGAATCAACCGCGCTGCGGATCGTAAAGACCCTGCGGTAGATAACGGCTAATCATCTAGTGCCGGGTCAGATTCTAATACCAACACTCGGAAGGCACGGGCGGGAAGCCGCCCGTGCCAACCGAGCTTTAAGGGATGAAGAAATATTCAAGGAGTATGTGAATATGGAAAAGGCGAAGTATCGCCGCCGCGCTTCATCTATCTTTGATAAATACAAAAATTTTCAACAAAACAAAAAAGCAGAATTGTGGCTTGAGGGAGTGTGTGACATTCGGACTTGGTATCGTTGGCAGCAGGAAGATCCAGACTTTTGGAAATGTGATTCCAATGTGAAACGAATGCTTAAAGACAATAAGGAGATGACTCCATGGAAACAATAAGCTACAGCGATTTACTTAAAAGGGTAGTTTCTTATTCGCAAAGAACCTACGACGAATTAACCAACGACGATTCTGACCTTATTAAGTCGTATCTTGATAATCGTCTAAAACAAATTTGGGAATTCTATTCTTGGCCTGATCTTGTCCGTATTGAAAAGCGCTACTACAGAGGCATCTACGCCAGCGCCACAACTTATCAGGCCGGAACGGAAGTCTATTACCCCGCAGAAAACAAATATTACCAAGCGCTGAAACAGACGCAGGGTAATGTGCCTACACTCACGACTCATTGGGCCGAATCCAAACAATCGTACAGCGCTGAACTATGGGCGGCTGGAGCATCTTATGTTGTAGGTGATATTGTTGAGTACGCTTCTGATGGTTTATTTTATGCCTGTCACACCGCCCATACATCAAGTGGCACTTTAATCCCCACCGCGACAGGCAATAATGCAAGATGGGGCAAGTTAACTGAGCTTGATCAGTATGTGGCTTGGAAACAAACAGGTGAAAACCAGATAGGTGATGTAATCGATGTTTGGACAGATAACTATCATGTGAACAACAAAGCTGAACGTGTAAAATATCTGCAATCAAATAACGGTGTCCAGGTGGTGAATGGGGAGGATGTGGTCTACATCGAATATCGTCAGCGTGTTCCAAATGTTTATTACTCAGTTTGGGCAACAGGAAACGATTACGCAGTAGATGATGTGGTGAGGTTTCCGGCTACCGGCGCTGCCTTTAATTTGTACCGGGCAACCACCGCGCATACACCAACCACAAGCAACGAACCAACGGACAACAGTTCGCCTTGGGCGTTGATTGAAATACCAAGAGATTTTAGGGCGTTTTTGTCGCATGGCGCGGCCGCTGATCTTTTAATGAATGATGAAAAAGAGCAGTTGGCGGGAGTGCAGCAAGCCATGTCAGACAAAGCATTAGCCGAGTTGCTAGACAAATTGGAGAGGCAAGAAAAGCAATCCAAACAAATGTGTGTCATCCATTAATTTCTTACCATGACGGAAGAACAACAAAAACAACTACAGGCGGTGCAATTGTTATATCAAATGACAAGAAACGCGCCACTAAACGCTGAAACGCATGAGCAAGCTAAAGTCTTAGCTCAAGGACTGGTGGATTACTTAAATCCAAACAATGAAACAGTTGATCCAATTGAAGAGGATCAAAAACCAGAGGAGGCTTAGTGCCTCCTTTTTTAATTTAATATGAAATCGAGCAAAACGGTACTGACGGCAGTCGCGGCAATTTTGTCTGCGGCCGGAGCTTATATGAGTGGGGAGTTGGAATTGAGTGCAGCGCTGAATATTGGTGTCACTTCAATCCTAGCGATCTTCCTGCGCCACGGTGTGAAGAAAGCAGAAAACGCAGCTAAAAATTAATGGGTATTCTCAAGGCATTAGCAACCTTGATAAACGCTTTTCCCGGCTTGCTAAAGTTGTTTGAAAAGCTGCACAAAACGATTAGAGAGCAAAATGCAAAAGATCGATGGGAAAACAAAAAGACTCTCATTGCTACTGCTATCCGTGATTCTCAGTATGTCGTTGGGGTGCAGACAGACAAAGCTGAATTCGGTGGAGCAATTTCTGAATCACCCGCAATTCCAAGACGCAGCCAAGACAGCCCCCCAGTTTACAAAGGAAGTGCTGAATAAATTAGCTGAATATGAATATGAATTGGAGCGAAGGTAATGCCAGATTATGTAACAGATGGGGATCAGGGTTTTATCGGAGTCAATTCGCGCCTCGATCCGTCACAGTTGCAACCCGGCATTGTTGCCGAGGCCAAGAATAAACGATTTGTAAGTGGCGTTGCCAAGACACGGCCGGGATCGGTTTTGCTGCCGTGGAGTAATAAGGCAGAAGCAGATTACGAAGATAAAGTTTACGCTGAAAACTCCATAGTTCGTTACAGCGGCCGCAAGCGCCGAATTACTGGTGGGACAAATACAGATCATGGAGTTGCTGATGGTGTTGTAAATGGAACATTTGCCGCTGATGCGGATTGGACAAAAGGAACAGGGTGGACAATCCCCGGTAACGGATTTGCAGAAGTCTCCTCTGCAACGGCTCAATCAAATCTTTATCAAGATGTGGGCGCTGCAAGTGGGCATGAATACCTCGTTACTTTTACCCTATCCGCTTTAAATAACAGCACTTCGCTTGCTGGCAATATTAAGGTCTTTGTTGGCCATGACCAGACTGACCGACCCACGTTTACTGCTGCGGGAACGCATAGTTGTGTTGTCACTTCTGTAGGCAGTAATGAGGCAAGGTTGTTATTTCAAAAAAGTAGCGATTTTGTCGGTAAAATTTCTAACGTAACTTTTTCAGAACCAACTCAAGTTCAGTTGTCTGATAATCAAGGTGTTTTAAGTAACCCCAACAAAGGCCCATATTTTCAACGTAACTCTACCAATGCTGGATCTAAACTTACTCCTCTCAATAGTTCAGGAAATGTCAACTCGGGATGGACAGACTTGGGAAGTCGAACTTATCCATTCGGAACCGTGTACGGAATTGGTGTCTATTCCGATCCAAACTCGGTCGAGTACCTACTCGTTGCTACTTCCACAGGAGTTTACTTTTCCCGTGAAGGAAACCTTGCAACTAAACTAGCAGGGAAAACTCCTGATGGGCCGGTTGAAATGGTGCAAGCCTTCAGCCGGGTCATCATGTTTCGAGGGGAAGATAAACGCCCTTACATTTTAAAGGATTTAGCAAGTGGGTTTGAGGAAATTACGCAAGAAGACAACGAGGAGGATTTAGAGGAGAACGATCAGGGTGATGGGACTGAGGCGATTCCCAGCGCTGCCACGGGCATTTACTTTCAAAACAGATTGTTCATCCCTCACAGTCGCGATCTCATTAGTGCTTCTGATTACCTCTCGGTGAGTAGGTATCAACCCGTTTTAAGCAGCTTTCGGATAAATCAGGGCAGCGCCGATAAACTGGTTGCCCTGCATAAATTTGATAACTCGAGCATCGTTTGTTTTAAGGAAGCATCCATCTATATTGTCAGAAATGTGTATGGCAATTTAATGGATATTGTACTCGATGAAATCACAAGCGGGTATGGATGTGCTTCTGAAAAGAGTGTGACAAGTGTTGGCCGGGATGTGTGGTTTCTGTCTGAAAAGAGAGGAGTTTGTAGCCTTGGAATTACTGACAGCGGGGCGGTGCAGGGGATAGATCAACCGTTGTCGGAACCGATCCAGCCATTGGTTGATCGGATCAACTGGAACCACAAAGAAAAGGCGGCTGCCATATTCTTTAATAATCGATACTACCTCGCTTGTGCTTTGGACAATGCGCTCGATCCAGATGGCAACGCCAGCAACACGGCAGTTTTAGTTTACGATTTTCTCAATCAATCGTGGGCCGGATACGACGATAAGGTTTATGTTCAAGATTGGATTGAAATAACGGTCAGCGGTAAGAAGCGACTTTGCTACCTTGGTTATGACGGGACAATCAATCTTTATGATGATGACGAATATGGAGGGCTGGAAGATGAAGTTGTCAGCGCTGCCGGGGTTGTGTCTACCAATCCAATTCTCGATTCATTAACCACTCGAGGATACAACCTAAAGACACCGGATCGTAAGCGTTGGCACTCAGCCAGAATTTCACTCAACTCCCTTAATGTAAACATGACCACTTCCGCAACCGTGGATGGCGTGGAGGAAAAGACGGCGATCCAAACTATCAGCACCAGTAATACGAAATACGATAAACCGTTTTACAAAGCAGATTTTGTCGCAACCAATGTAAATGATGATTTCTTTGATCCTTACCGACAGGATTACAGCGTCACATTGGCAAACGATAGTGATACCTTCTGGTTATCTAAAGTTTCAGCGGGAGTCTGCAATTTAAGCCAATACACCAACCAGACGGATTGCCAAAATAATGGAGGTCAATGGGGGTATGTGGATACACAAGGGTTTAATCCGAGTCTTGAGCAGGAAAGTGTTCATAAGCTCAGATTAAATGAATCAGGCAGATACGTTCAAATCGTCACAGAGGGAACTCAGGGATCAAATGGGTTAACCAGTATTGTGGTGGATGGGCTGCCAAAAAACACAGTTTTAAAGAAAGAAGTTTAAAATGCCATTATCAGTAAATGTAGAAGCAAGTGAAACATTCCCGGCTAATGAAGCCGTGACACTTCCAAAGTTAAGAAAAGCCGCAAAGCCAAGCGTTGCGATCAGCGGCACGGTTGGGGCGATTGATCTAGCAAGTAACAGCATCAGTACAGCAAAGCTCGAGAATGGTTGTGTTACTGCCGATAAAATGGGGAACGCTGCAATCGATGGAGATTCCGACAACACAAACAAAAGAGGGGTTTTGTTGGTTAGTGGTGTTCAATCAGGAACAACCACCGGGCAATTTGAAGAATTGTATGCCGGTGAAGTAAATCAGTTTTTGATTGGATCAGGTACAGTATCAGAAGGTGTATGGGCAGGGGATTACAATCTTAAAAGCAAGGCGCTGGGATCGGGATCGTCACTTGAAGTCACTAGCCAAAACGATACCTCGTTTGATCTGGTAATTAAGGACGGGGCAATAGTGCAGGACATGATGGGTACTGGATCAGTTGGTAAAGCGCAAATACGAGATAACAATATTACGCTGAGTAAAATCACGGCCGGTGGGGGAATAGCGGCAGATGGGGGAATTGCTGAGAATGATGCGACTTTTTGGGGGGGCATTATACAAATCAATCCAGCATTAACCGTGGGTGGATATCACGGTAAAGTTGTGACTTTGCAACCTTCCAAACGTAATCAAATTCTCTACGCTGATGAAATTGGTAAATCTTTAATTTTTGGTGATCATCCACAAGTCCCAAGGGCATCGATCACCGCATGGCAAACAAGTGGAACTTATTCTACTGATACTGCCGATGCCGCTGCGACTACGACTTTTAAGTTAATTAGGGCGAATAATGTTACTTCGATAGAAAGGACGGCAAAGGGAACTTATAAAGTCAAATTTCCCTCTGACGTTTATGCAACAGGAGACGTTGTTTATGTCTCTGGTAAAGCTATTGATGATGATGATCATACATTTACTCCGATAGCAGGGGTTTTAAATGATGCAAATGGGGTAACAAATAATACTGTTACTACAACTAATGATGTCCAAGAGGTTATTGTCTCAATATACTCTAAATTCGGTCAAAACGTAGCACAAAGCACTTTGCATAATGGTTCATATATTGAATTAGCATTCTATTAATGATTAAAAATTCTGACATAAGCAAGAATGCAAAGATTGATCCTTCTAAGATAGCGCCAGCGCCGAAAGAAGGAGAAATTTTATTAAGCCAGGACAACGGTAAATTCGCTCCGGTAAAATTAAGTGGAGATGTATCAGTAAATAAGAATGGAATTGTCAGAATTAAAAACATCGATGGGATCACGAAAGAAATTCAAAACTATCGTGATGAATTAAATGCCGAAAGGGGAGGGCATGATGCCCTAACGAAGTCTGATCTAAAAGAAGGCAAAACATTAGTCGGCGGCGCTGCGGGGCCGGAAGAAATAGCAGTTGGATCAGGATCGGGAGCAATCCCGCAACGCGACTCCAGCGGCAACCTAAAAGCCGAAACGTCAGACAACGCCGACAAGCTAGATAACCAAGAAGGCACTTACTACACCGATGTCAGTAACCATACATCTGGTGCTGTTAGTTCCACTACAAACGCTGGTCAAGGACTAACCTATGCAACACAAACAAAGCCATTGAAAGAGTTGGTTGCGGATTTTGACTATTCGGCAAATGGGACAGGATATGGGGGGACATCGTTGCCTGTTATTACGCATAATTTCGGATACGTCCCTAGTTGCAAAATTTACAAAGTTACTGGCAGTAACCTAGAAGAAATTGAGATGAATGTTGTAAGCACTACAACAACCACAACGATTTCCTTTAACTACATAAACCATGACTTAAAAATCATACTACGCTGATGGCAGACAAGAAAATATACGTTGACCACAGTTTTCAGCAGGGAGTGAAGATCAAGCTAAACAATGAAAGCGGACTTCCTGCCGTTGCTGACGGCACTTTAGTTTACGATGGCGATTTAAGAATTTCAGATAGTTCAGAATACAAAAGAGTTGTTGCTGGATCGGTAGACTCAGACGGACATACAGTAATAGAATGCGAGGAGTTTAACTAATGGCAAATGTTTTAAAGATTAAGAAAAATTCAACTTGGGACAGCACAAGCAACCCAAGTAATTCGGACGTAGTTTATGGTGAGTTAGCTTGGGCTAACGGAACCAAGCGTTTGTATATTGGGCGGCAGTCAACATCTGGAGGTGCTGTTACCGCAACCCGTATTGGCGGTGAGGTTGGTTTGGCAAATGACAATATTGTCAAACTAGATGAAGCGTGTAGTTCCGGTGAGGTAGCAGTTTACGGATCAACTGGGTTAACAGGGCGCACAACTGCCGAATTTAAATCTGACCTTTCAATTAACAATGTTGAAAACACCGCATTGTCCACATGGGCTGGATCAACAAACATTACCACGCTTGGAACAATTGGAACCGGAACTTGGAACGGCGATCAATTGGCGGCAAACAAGGTTCCAAATGTTGAAAATTTAAATGTTGGTGGAAATGTTGCAATGGGAGGCAACAGAATCACCGGACTTGCTGCACCAGTATCAGCTAATGATGCCGCCCGAAAAACTGATGTTGATGCGGCGGTGCAAGGTCTGGACGTAAGGGATTCAGTTAGATTGCACCTTGATTCTCCTTCACAGGTTCTTTCAGGCACACCGACGATTGACGGGGTTTCGTCTGTTGCTGGGGATCGCGTTCTAGTGTCCGCTCAGGGGGCATCTAATGGAATTTATGTGGTGGCAAGCAACGCATGGAGCAGAGCAACTGATTTAAATGCAAACAGTAGTTGTTCTGCAAATATGTTTTTCTTTGTAGAAGAGGGAACGACTTATGCCGACACGGCTTTTGTATGCACTACGAATGAAGATGTGACATTAGCCAACATGGCTTTTGCACAGTTTAGTGGGCTTGGACAAATAACGGCGGGAGATGGCCTCAATAAGTCAGGGGCAACATTAAATGCTGATCTTAAATCTAACGGTGGAATTGTCATTGAATCCGCTAAATTAGCTGTTGATCTGGCAGCTTCCTCAATTACTGGAACACTTGCTATTGCAGATGGAGGAACTGGGGCAACAACGGTCAGCGGAGCCAGATCAGCGCTGGGTTTAACTATTGGCGGCGATGTCCAAGCCTATGATGCGGATTTAAATGCAATTGCTACCCTGTCAAAAACAGACGGCAATTTCATTGTGGGAAACGGTTCAACATGGGTTGCCGAATCTGGTTCAACTGCTAGAACAAGTTTAGGTTTGGGCAACGTAGAAAACACAGCATTAAGTACAGCAACAATTGATGGCGGCACGTTCTAATGCCTAACACCATACAGATTAAACGGCGAACTTCTGCTGGCTTACCTAGTGGGTTAGCTGCTGGCGAGTTAGCGGTCAATCTTTCTGATAACAAGTTGTATGTCGGCAACGCTGCCGAGGACGGAGTAATCCACCTTAACCCCTCTGCATCCACCAGTTACCTCCCACTAGATGGCGGCATACTCACAAACACAAGCCAGCCGGTTTTAAAAACTGCCTACAACGCAGATCATTATTTAGGCATTGGCCACCACTACATTGACTTAAATTTTTCAAGCTACACCAACGATCTTGAGTTGAGGACAGGCGGAACACCTCGGCTAACAATTCATAGGTCAACAGGCAACACTACATTTAGCGGAACAATAACCGCAACTGGAGGCACACTTAATGGTAGCCTGACTATTTCTGATGCTAACTCGTCCTCTGATTGGCGAGATTTATTGCTTCTTCAAAGGAACTCCGCAGACAATTTTAAAATAACTAGCAACGCAAGCAACATCCAGCTCGGTAACATGAACGGGTCTGGTTGGTTGGGTTTTCTTGCTGGCAATAATATCCGATTAAAAATTCTTTCTGGAGGTGACGCAGAACTTACTGGTGCATTAACTACGGGTGGCGACATTACTATAAGTTCTGGCAATGCTGGCCTCAGACTGCACGATACTACTAACGGTTCCAATTTTGTCATATTCAGCAACGGCAGCGAGTTGCGAATGGCGCAGCACAACGCCACGTTTCCCGGTGCTTATTTAAATCTTACGACAGGAGGAAACCTTGGGCTGGGTGTAACGGGAGCTTCAGAGAGGTTGGAGGTTGCTGGGAATATTACCGCAAATGGAAAATTAACTGCAAAACCTACTGCACAAGGTATTCCCGGCGTAATAATAGGCGACAACACAAGTTCATTTACCGCACCTTGGACAAGTAACGGTACAGACGCTCGTTTATCATTTGTAAGCAAAAACTCATCTGGGGGGAGCGGCAATGAATTTGATGTAAATGCATGGCTAGGGATTCCACGCTGGAGCAGTACCGGTTCATTGTTTTTATACGGGCCAAATACAAGTTCTGGCGGCAACGAAACAGCGTTCCAGTACAACTCTACAGGCTGGATATGGTATGTCGCTAATACTGCATTGCTCAGACTCAGCCCAGCAGGAACGCTATACCCAAACAGTGCTGCTGGTGTAAATTTAGGGGCAAGCACTAATCGGTGGAATTTATACGCAACAAGCGGGGATTTTAGTGGCACAGCCACAGTAGGCGAATCTGTTAATGCGGCAGGGTTAGTTGTTAAGCGAGCTAGTAATGGCAACCCTTATATAGCTTTTAATAAGGGGTCTACTCGCCACGCATACATTCAGTCATTTAATAGCGAGCTTTATCTAACTAACGACAACGGAGACGATATAGATTTTCGCACAGGTAATGCGGACAACTTAACATTAGGTCATAGCGGCAATCTGTTTTCCACCAAAAGCGGCACTCTAGGTACAAGCGCAAGCCGATGGTCTACAATATATGGTGCGGCTGGGAATTTTAGTGGTCACGTTACTCTGGCTGGAGATGCGACAGGCATATTATATTTTGGCTCAAAACGTGCGCTTGAGGGGCAAATTACAAATAACAATTTAGACCTTGGAGAACACTTCGCAAACATTCGGATGCGTTCTTCTGCTGACGTATTTCCAACTAACTCTGTAAACCTTGGGACATCGTCAAACAGATGGGCTACTATATATGGTGCGGCTGGGGATTTTAGTGGAAACCTTTCCCTAACAAACAGTCATCTAAATTTAAGTCACGGATACTCGCTGCAATGGGCTGACTCACATGAGAGAATTGAAGCTACTAATTCCACGTTAAAATTCTTCACCAACAACGGTCAGCAAATGACGCTGAGTGGTTCCAACCTGACAGTCGGTGGCGCAATTTCGTTAAGCACAAACACAACCCCTAGTACCGCTGGAGGCGAAGCATTTCTTTATAAACATAGCTCCAATGGAACTGTCTTGAGTGGGTATAACGCCAGCATAGAAACTGGGAGTGCTGGGTCAAGGTCGGTTGCGTTGTCTGTATCAAATGCTGGCACAGTCGCAATTGGCGATACTTTAAGAGTCGGTGGACATACTAATGCACAATCAAGCAGCACAATTTCAGCGAGTAATAAAATAGACGTTGCTGATATAACAACAGGAGCATTCCGATTTTATAGTATCGCTGGGTTTAGAGGGGGGCTAGGAACAGACCGTTGGGCTTCTGGGATTTCAGGGACAGAGGTTGATCTGGCGTTATATGTTGACGGCGACAACGATTTCAACATCTGGACTAACAATGTTAAGCGAGCGATATTTAATAGCACGGGGTTAACGCTTGCAACACAAGCCACTCGGTTTACATATTCTGGAGCAATACAGTTCCGTTCAGATAATCAGTTTAATTTTCTCAGAAATTCAGACGGCGGCGCACAGGCAGCAAGATTTAATGGGATACAAGTCAGCGACACCTACAACGGCACACCGCCAACTAACGGGGTACTGTTTGGAACTGACACCCAGCTTTACCGCTCTGCCGCTAATACATTGTCGTTGGGAAGTGATGATAGTTTAAAGCTAGGCAACAGTTCAAAAATCAAACTAGGAGATAGCAACGATCTGGAAATTTACCACGACGGTTCGCATAGCATAATACATGACAACGGCACGGGCGACCTTCATTTACGAGGCAATGTGGTACGCATCAAAAATGCCGCTGGAACAGAAAACATGGCATCGTTCGTTCAGGGCGGTGAGGTTGTTTTAGCGCATAACAATCTTACAAGATTAACGACAACCAATTATGGTAATCAGTTGGAAGGAGGGGTAAGAATAACTGGAAACCATACCGACACGGGCAGTCAGTTAAACCTTTGGTGTGACGCATCGGGTCATGCAAGGTCAGCAGTATACGATTGGTTTTTCTATACTGGTGGGAATAATGCTAGAACTAATGTTCCTTTATTTTTAGCGCATACTGGAAATGTCGGCATAGCAGGGGTAACTGCACCCAGCACCCCACTCCATTCATCTGGAACTATTAGGGTAGGTACTTCTACCTTCACCGACTACAAAGCAAGTCAGCAGTATTCTAATGGAACGTATGAAGTAGCATTGGCTAGTGGTTCCTTTAAAATATCTGATGGCAGCAACAATGCTAAATTTACTATTACTCCCTCTACTGGGGCAGCGGTATTTGAAAACAGCCTGACAGTCGGAGGCACTATCACTCTGGCAAGCGATTCAGAGCATTCACTTTCTAAAGTCACTACAAGTGCTGTTACTGGTAGCTCCGTAGAGACAACGGACTTGAGGGGGAGGAACATAGACCTCTACGCATTTGACGATATTAATTTAAGGGCAGGAACCAGCGATACTATTCGTTTATTTGCCAGAAATACTACGGAGAAGTTTACTGTTAAAGACGAGGTTGTTGTCAACGAGGGCGGCGAGGATGTTAATTTTAGGGTTGAAGGTGATAGCGACTCTAACCTTATTGTCGCTGACGCAAGTGCGGATCGGGTTGGTATAGGAGTTGCCGTGCCTAGCGCAAAGCTCCATGTATACAGGGTCGGCGTACTTGAACCCAAGTTCCAAAGTAGCAATGGCAGAGTGGGGTTGCAATTAACTGCTGGTAATACGGGAGATGCAAACTGGATTTTATATAGTGGCTACCCTGCTGCTGGAGATTTTACCATCAGAGAGGGCGGCGTAGCTAATCATATTGTAGTTAAAAAGACTTCTGGATCGGTTGGCATCGGCACGGCAAGTCCAGCCCAAAACCTCCATGTCCAAGGAACAACTTCAATAGTTCATATAGAGTCAAGCACCGCCAATGCAAATGCTTCAGTTTGGCTTAAATCTAACGTAGGGGGAACAGTAGCGGATCGTTGGGAGATCGGAACCAACATATCAAGGGGGGCATCTTTAGAAATTTATGACAGACTCAATACTGTTTCTAGGCTTGAACTGACAAACGGGGGACTGCTGGGGATAGGAACAGGGTCTAGTGGGCCAAGCGAAGCCCTTCATGTTTTAACGTCAGGAAGTGATAATGGTGTACTGTTTGAAAGCTCTGATAATCACGGTAATTTGTGGCTTAAAGCTGGCGGCAATTATGGATGCTACATAAGGCTTGAGAACGCTGGAACTGCCAACTACAAACACTACATCAATTTGCAAGCGAATGGTAATTTATATTTTAGACCAAACGCTACTGGGACTGAGGGCAATCAAGTCGTTATAAATCAACTCGGTAATTTAGGTGTGGGAGAGTCAGGGCCGACTGCAAAGCTCCATGTCAACGCAAGCCAAGGTTGGAACTCGTTATTTACGGACGGAACAAATGGCTTACTGATAACTACCTCAAGCAGTAACGCTAGTTTAGTTGGATACGATGGCGGCAATTACAACGACATTCAAATACGGGCAGGGACAACATCTGATACTTACTTGTATTTAAAATCTACTGGGATCGGAATTAATACGACCTCACCAGATAACCCCCTTGAAGTGGTTGGTGCTGATAGCGGCATTAAAATTTCTTCAACGTCAAGCAACAGGCCACATTTAAGGTTGGAGTGTGGCACGGCAGAAAAATTAAGGCTCTCTGCTAATACACTATATGGGGCAATCGGTGACAGTAGCGACACCAACCGTTACATGGTGTTCAGGGATGGTCTTGTTGGCATCGGAGGATTAACTACACCAGCAGCAACCCTTCATATTGAAGCCTCAACTCCAGAATTTAGACTAGCCACTCTCGCCAACGCTGTTGTCCGATTCAGAACAAACGGCGATAACTACATAAACACGGGCCAGAATTTGGGAATCGGCACGGAAAGTCCGAGTGAAAAACTCCACGTTTCTGGAAATGTCAGGGCTTCGCAGTACTTAACCACCACAGGCAACAATCGTACAAAAATAAAATTCTGGGGTACGTCTACGAACTACGGCATAGGGATGTACTCAGGCATGACCTACGGTGGCTTGAACGACTATGCCATGACGTTTCAGTTTAACGACGAATCTGACCGTGGTTTTTGGTGGGGCGACTCAGCTCACACTAATGCCCAAGGTGCAATGGCGTTGACCACCAATGGTAAACTGACTGTCGCTACTAGCATGAGGTTGGGCTTTGGTACGGACGACACCACTACGCCGGGGTCTGATGCAAGGTTAGACATTTCTTCTAATGACGGGACTGACCATACAGACAGTACACCTGACACTATTCTGCGGTTGAGAAAAAAATTCTTTAGTTCTGACGATAAAGACTCCGCTGTTAATTTTGATGTTAGCAGATATATAACGGGAGGTAATAATAGACCGAGAACGAGATTAGATTTTGTTTTATCAGGTGACGAAGGTGATACCTATGATAATTCTGAGCCAAATGTAAATGTACTGTCAGTAAGGTCGGATAGCAGGGTCGGCATAGGAGGAGTTACTTCACCTGACGGCACACTTCACGTTCACACAGCCTCGGCTGGGACTGTTACTGCTGACACAGATAGAGATGACCTTGTAATTGAAAACTCAACCAATGTGGGTCTGACGTTTTTAAGTCCCAATACAGCTAAACAGGCAATTGCATTTGGTGATCCTCAGAATAGTAGAGTTGGTTTAATCACTTACGATCACGCTGATGACTCTTTAGCTGTAAGGTGTAATAACACAGACAACCTCCTCAAGGTTACGTCCACGGGCGTTGGCATCGGGCAGACCCCTAGCTCAGGCTTTAAGCTAGACGTATCGCATGAGGCAAGAATTGGAGACAAGCTAACAGTATCGTCCAATATTCCCGGCATAGCTACTGCCTCTGGCGGTTTGAGGCTCGCAGGGGCAGACGGGAGCGTACAATGCAGAGACGGGTCAGGAGCGCAGAATTTTAGTGTCTGGTACGGTGCGGCGAGCAAGGCTCGTTTAGACTCAAACGGTGATTCATATATCATGGGCGATTTCGGATGCGGAACGTCAAGCCCAAGTGGTTATAAGTTGTATGTAAACGGCACTTCCTATTTTAACAACACTCAAACCGCTACAGCTAATGTCCATGTAGCTTCTGATGCAAACACCAACCTACACATCAACGGAGCGACTCATGCAGGAGAAACTTGGGATGGTGCAATCCATATTAAAAATTCAGCGACTATTGGAAACGAGACATCCAATGAAGCGGTTATTTATGCGGAGGGTGGCGAGCTAAAGTGCATGGACGATGATCGCAACCGCACTACCCTTTCATCTCACATTGATGGCAAGTGGGTGTATATGTCTAACAACACCAAGACAGGCAAGTCGGTTAAAATACACATGGAAGATTTGGTTAAAGCGGTAGAGGAACACCTTGGGGTTAGTTTTTCAGAAATAGTGGAAGGCACAGAATGAAACCGAAACTAGGACGAGTCTATAAGGTTAAAAATAAAAATGCCAAGTGGGGGTCACTTGCGGAATATAATTACTTTACCATTGTCGATCCTTGGGGGGTAAAGATTCGTTGCATGGCTACGGATAAGGAGATTTTGAATTTGGAAGAACGCGCAGCGAAGCATCCAGAGGATCATGTTAAGAAAATCAGTTTGCGCGATTGGTTGAAGCGATGAATACAAACGAACTGACCAACTTATTACACCAAGGAGGCGAAGCTGCCGCTAAAGAATTAATTGGCGAGTATGGTTGGTTGTTTGCTGGGGCGTTTGTTGCTCTGATGGCAAAGGATTTATTAATGAACATGGTGCAGGGCATGATTGTGTTTATTGGTAACGAGTGGAAAAATGATGAAATTTTATATCTCTCAGGACGAAAAGCACGGGTTATTCGCAAAGGGCTATTAATAACCACCTTTCAAATGGAGGACAGGCAATCCAGCATGTCCATTCCCAATTCCCAGTTAAAAACTTTAACCGTAGAACGTAAGCTACCAAACGGTCATGCGGATATTTATTTGCCCACAGGAGGCGAGATGCAGGGGCCGATGGAAGTTAAAATTTTAGAAACGGAAAAACCTAAACCGGCAGTTAAAAAGAAAGCTGCAACTAGGAGGAAGCGATGAAGCGATATTTGATAATTTTGGTTTTAGCTGCCCTCGCAATCGGGATCGGATCGGGGTGCAAAAGCATGACGAATGTCCGCGAAATTGACCTTTCGATAACCGGCCTTGAAATGGAATTTTATCCGAGCCACCCGTCACAGGAAGATGAGGGTTGGTTTGGAAACTTTCAGTACATAACGAATAGAATGCAACACGCACCAATGCCTGTTTCATTCCCGTTGTTAATGGAAATGGATAAAAAATAATATTATGGCAAACACATACAAAATAATCCGATACGAGCCAATGTGTTCGTGTCAGGACACGGATCGGGTCTGCTCAATCATCATTGGAATGACAGGAGTAGACGATACAAATGATAGGCACAATGGCTACACCGATGGTGTGCTGAATCTGGAGGACAACAAGCCTTTGCTGACTGACGTAGCAACCGCAGTAAAAGCGTCAGAGTTGGTTTCTCAATTTGTTGCAGATCAAGGCTTCAAGGCAAATATCGACCAGCAAATTGAATCATCGAAATTGCGTGATGTTCCTCCCGAAAATTTTGAAGTGCCGGAAATCACATTGGATTTAAGTGTGGAACCAGCAGTAGGCAGTCCTGCAAATCCAGCAGTAGAGGAAAAAAGTAGCGAGGAATCCAGCGAGGAATCGTCTGGGGAATCCAGCGGAGGTGAATAGTCCGATACAAAAGGCAATTGATTGGGCGGGACGAGGTGACTTCAACGCAGTATTTAATTGGCATCTTGCTAATGGGTATATGTGGTCTGGTCGTGATTGTTTCATTATGGGCCGTCCTGTCCCTAAAGATTGCCTTGAGTACGCTGATCAACTCATTGAATGGCCGGAAGATATTTGTGATGTGTGGTTTGTTTTTTTGGGTGCAGGAACGGGAGCATTTCAGCGCTTTCTTGAAGTAGCGCCTTTTAAATTACCTTATGTTGCATGGCATAGAAAAAAGTTTAGCCAGGACAAATTAAAAGTTTGGACTTGGGATCAATACAATCGAGTAACAAAAAGATTTAGGAGAATAGAAAATGGGAACAACAGTTAAATACCCGAAGCAGGATTATGCACAGCAAACACGCGATACGCTTGCTACGCAAATTCAGTTAATGCCCGACTTGTTTAAAGCAGAAAGCGAGTTTCAGCCGCAGTTTGCACAGTTGCAGATGGACATAGCAAATCAGATGACTCCTCAGTTGCTTGATCTCTATGGGCAAACACAACCGCGCTTGGCAGAAATGGATGCAGCGGCATTAGCCAATCAGCGAGAAGCGGATATTGCTGCGGTGGAGCAGTTAGGCCCAAGGGCATACGAGGCAATGCAGAACCTCGATCCGCAAAGGGCTGCCCTGCTTGATTCGTTAATGGCAGATGCTCAAACAGGCTTGGATTCTGGTGGGGAATTGACCGGCATACAGAGGCGTAACTACCAGCAAAATGTCCGAGGGGCGCAAGCGGCCCGAGGTATGGGTATGGGGCCAAGCGATGCGTTGTACGAGGCGGCTGAGTTACAGTTAGGGCAAGAGCGCCGACAACAACAAAGCAGAGGGGATGCGATGAAGGCGCTTACTATGCAGCAAGCGTTAATGGGTGATCCGTTCATGCAAATTTTAGGCAAACCAAGCGGCACTAGCCCGATGATGGCAGCGCAGACTGCGGCTGCCGGTGGAGGGATGAGTCCGGGGCAATTGTTTAATCCAGAAAGTCAATATGCTCAGAGTCTTTACAACAACAATGCAATGGGAACGCTGCAAGCTAGAATGGCAACAAGCGCAAATCGCATGGGATTGATTGGCGCAGGAATAGGTGCTGTTGGGGATATGGCGAGTGCTGGAATTGCAAAGTGCTGGGTTGCTCGAGAAGTCTTTGGTGAATCCAATCCTAAGTGGATGGCATTTTATGTCTGGAAAGAAGAAGTCGGCCCACGTTGGTTTAAAGCAATCTACAACCGTTACGGAGAGTGGTTTGCTAAATTAATTCGTAATCGGCCAACGGTTAAAAACATTATTAGAAACTGGATGGAAACGCGCCTTAACAGGCTCAATAAAGGTTAAGTTATGTCGGAGGGTAAAGAATACAAATTGGATCTAAACAGTCTCGTTTACGAGTACAACGAGAGCATTACATCGACCTTAATTGATCGTAGAGACGTAAATCGTAGGGAGCGTTTTAATGAATGGGCAGGGCAAAGTCCTGATGCGAGAAAGTGGAAAAAGAACATTGGCGCTACTCCTGTTCCTTTTGATGGATGCAGCGATTCGCGAGTTCCTTTGGTTGATAATTTTGTGCAGGAAGATGTGGATATGCTGATGACTTCCCTGCGCCAAATGAGGGTGACTGCAAGCCCTACAGAAAGCGGGGATGCTAAACGGGCATTTTTGGTTTCAAACATGATGCGCTGGATGATGGAAAACCAAATGGATGAGTTTTTCCATGAAGCAGAATTGGCCGCCAATTATTACTGCGAAAACGGTATGTCCGTAGTCAGTATTTTGTGGCAGCAGGAAACCAATGCTGCATATAGGCAGATCGATTTAGAAACGATTAAGCAGTATGCCATGCAGCAACCGCCTGATTCACCGGCATATCGATTGCCTGAGTTGATTGCTGATCCTGAGATGGATGACGTTTCCATGGAAATCAGTCGTGAGTTATTGGAAGCGCCCTTAAAGGACAAGGCAATGAAACGTATGCTCAACGATTTAAGGAAGGATGGATTTGCTCAATACATTGCCCCTGAGTTAATCAAGAACCGTCCTCAGATCACGGCATTGCGTGTGGGAGAGGATTTCTTTTTTCCTCAAGACACTATGGATTTGCAAACTGCGAGGCGCTTGTACTGGCGGCAGTTTATGACTGAATCCCAACTAAAGGATGCGAAGGAAACAAAAGGATGGGATTCAAGCTGGGTGGATCAAGTGTTGGATCGGGCCAAGGGGTTGAGTAATGCTGAGTGGTCTGGATCATCGCAAAGGTTAAGGGGATCAAAGCCGGGGTTGTCTGACATTGATACCCGTGAGTTGTATGAAGTTGTTCATGGCTTTGAGCGGCGCTGCGATGAGAATGGTGTACCGGGAATTTACTACGTTGTGTTTTGTCCTCATTACACGACGAATGATCGAGGTGATGAAATTGTCGCTTTGAATGAATTGTTAAATTACGCGCACGGTCAGTATCCGTTTGTGGCGCTGCGCCGGGAGCATCTGAGCCGCCGCTTGGATGACAGTAGAGGCTACGGTGAAGTTGCCTCTACTTGGCAAACTCAAATCAAGCGGGAGTTTGATGGACGGACAGATCGTAGTTACTTATCGACCATGCCGCCTTTGATGCATCCTGTTGGACGCGCCCCGTCGAAGTGGGGGCCGGGGGTGATGGTTCCACGGTTGCGGCCGGATGATTATCAGTATGCGGATATGCCTCGAGGAGATGCCGGAAGCAAAGAGGTGGAGATGACGATTCAGCAAATGGCAGATCGTTACTTTGGGCGGCCGGTAGGGAATGAAAATGTTTTCTATGCCCGAATGAGGCAGCAGGGAATGGTTGCCAAGTGGCTCAAGTATTGGAGTGAAATCTGTAAGCAATCATTTCAGTTAATCCAGCAATTCATGGATGACGAAATGTATTTCAGAGTGGTTGGGTCGAGGCAAGCCGAGCCGATCCAGATCAGTCGTGATGAAATACAAGGTCAGTACGATATTTCCATTCATTACAATGTTGCCAATCTCGATATGGAATTGGTTAAAGAGAAATTGCAGCTACTGAAATTGGCTGTCGATTTTGATGTTAACGGAGTGGTGGATCGAACAACTGCGATGGAAGTTTTGTTTGAGCATATCGATCCGCAACTGGGTGAAAGAATGTTGCGGCCGCAGGAGCAAGCCTCGTTGCAGGAGATCGAGGAGGAACGCACCGCATTCGCGCAGATGTTTGCTGGCGCAGATGTGGACATTAAGCCGGGGCAAGCGCACCAGTTACGTTTGCAGGAGTTGCAGCGCCTATCGGAAAGTCCAACTGCCAAGAGGCAATTGCAGAGTGATCCGAGCTTCCAAGAAAGATTGGTGAAAAGAGCGAAACAGCATGAGCATCAGCTTGTTCAGCAGCAAAACGCTCAGATAGGACGATTAGGAGCATAACAGGCTAAAAACAAGGCCCGAGGATGCGTTCTAAGGGCTTTTTAAATTTAAATAGGGTAGTGATAGCGGAGAGTTTTTTAAGTTAAATAGAGACATGGCAAAATACGGATATTTTCAAGGAGGAAGTGGGCCGAGTCCGATCCCGGCAAACTTTGGGCAACTTGCTACGCAAGGATCGACGGCATTACAGAAAGGCATACTCAGCGCCAGTAAAAGTATTACTGATGCGTTAAAGGAGAGGACGCAAAAGGCAAAGGATTTAAAAGAAGGAGGCGACATTGCTGGGCGAACGCTCAAGATGTTTGCAAAAAAGTATGATGGAGTTTTGCCAAGCGGAGAAACCATTGCAGATATAGATAATATGCCACCACAAGAAAGAATTAATCTTGCTCAAGCGATGGTGGGATTTCAGTCAATGAGTGGGAAGGAAGCCCAAACCAGAGGGGCGGAAGCAAGCGCCACGGGTCAGGAGAATATTAACAGGGATTATACTGAGAGAAGTGGGCTTGAGTTTGCGGCTAAGAAAGCAGATATCGAAGGCAAAGGTTTATTGAATACTATAAACCAAAATAAAATAGATGCAGAAGCAGATACTAAAGGAGCAATGAATGTGCTTAATGCTGGAATGTCTGGTTTTATTTCTGGCAGCCGGGAAGAATTGGATAATGCTACTCAAATGTTTCCAAATGCAGATAGAATGAAAGTGGCAGAATTTCAATCGGCATTAGTGAAAAACGAAGGAGGCCCGTGGAAACCGGAAATTGTGGATGTAGGTGGACACGCTATGGTTATGACCAGTCCTAATAGCGCTCAGTATTTAGGTGATCCTCCAAGTTCAATATCTGACAAGCCGGGTTATCAGGACATTCCAGATGGTAACGGTAGTAGGGGAATTTGGGATGGTAAAAAGTGGACCTCAATAAAGCATCCCGACAAGGGGGATGTGCAAATTGGTGATTATGATACAGATGGAAATAACAAATTAGATAAAGAAGAGTTTGATGAATTAAAATTTCAAATGGCTCAAAAGAATCCTTTGATGGTTTTAAGTATGGATGGCAAAAAAAATGACATGGGTATACCTTACATTGGGATGCCTGTCAGACGATCACAAAAGCAATCTAAGTCAACATCCTCTAATTCTAATCAACAAGGTGCTATGAAAGCTGAATTTCTAAAATTTCAGGAAAGAAAACGAAAAGAGCAGCAGCAAAATAAAAGGAATTAATCATGGCTAATGATGTTCTTGAATTTTTTAGGGAGAAAGAACCCTCCTTTAAAGATGTTTCGGATCGCGAGTTAACCCAATTCATTTTTGAAGAGTATCCAGAAATGCGCGATGTAAAGGGGTTAACAGATTCCTACCTTGCAACCTTTGATGAGCCGCCCCCAGTTGAAACACAAATAGAGGCAGGGGAAATTGGTAAACCCGTAGTCATTGGTAAAAAGCCAAAACGTGCATTTTTTGATGCCTCCAAAGATTACGTTAAGCAATCGGGTAAGTTTTTAAAACTCTACGATGGGAGTCCTGATGACGTAGGAAAGCGCCAGCAAGCGCTGCAAATGGCGCTAGAATCATTTAACGTAATCGAGGGGGAATCAGAGCAGGACAAAGCTCGACGGATGCTAGGGTTGCAAAAGACGTTTGAGCGAGAGAAGAAAAAGGCTTTAGCAGAAGGGGAAAGTGGATGGGCATACTTTGTTGAAAGGCTGCCTTTTGTTGGGGCGCAAATGAAGGCAACTGAATTTGCAATGGTTGCTGATGCGGCTTATCGAATCGATAGTAATGATTATCAAGACGGCCCATTCCAGTTACAGCATCGTATTGAGGATGCTGAATTAATTGGCCAATATCTTGCAGATTTAGAAAGAGAAGAGGGCAAGGGTTGGTTAAGGAAAACAACTGATCTTGCAACCAACATACCGGCGTTTGGTGTTGAGTTTATGACCACGGCCGGTGGTTATTTTACTGGTAAAAAAGCAGTTGAAACGGGAGTTAAAAAATTAACCAGTAAAATTGTTAAGGATAAGATTGAGAACAAACTGGTTAACTCCGTTGCCAAGCGGGGATTGCAATTAACCGGATTTCTTGGGGGCGCTGCGACTCAGGCTGTCGTGATGCCGCAGATGGTTTCTGAGAACTTCTTTGAAACTCTTGCGTCAGACAAAATCAAAATCAGCAAGGATGAGCGGGATAGACTTTCTGCGTTTATTGCCGAGGACGATCCAGCATTCGGCCGCGCTTTATATGAAGCCTACGCAAAAACATTTGTAGAAACTGCATCTGAGCGAACAGGACTTGTCCTGGGGAAAGTTTTTAACAAGGCAGCCGGAACGGTAGCTGATAAATTTACACCGGGCTTAAAGGCGGCAATTTCTCGGCGCTGGATGAAGCTAAATGACATTAGTCGTGCGGGTGACTTAATGGATGAAGTTGCCAAACGTGCAGGGTGGAGTGGTGTCATTGGTGAGGTGTTGGAGGAACGTGTCGCGGAAGTGGGTCGTGCGGCGTTGACTCGAGAAACCTATCCAGATCGCACGTTGGGTGAGTGGCTTGAGCAATTATCGATTGAAGGCGCTGCCTTTAGTGTGCCGGGGGCAACCGGATCAGTTATTGATAAGGTTGGCAAATATGTGGATTCCCGTGAGTACGATAGGGTGATGCAAACCTACTCCGAAGAAGCAGGAAATGTAGCTGCCCTGCTTGGGACGATGCCGCCGCAAGAAGAATGGGGAGCTTTAAATGTGCCGGGGGATAATGTTGCTGATCCAATTTCAATCCCGAATCCGTTTGCGGAAATAGAAAAACCGGAGGAAGCAATAGCGCCCCCTATTCAAGAGGAAAATGTCATCGAGGAGGAAGAGGAAGCGCCGGATGAGTTAGAGCAAGAGGAAGAAGCGCAAGATGAGTTTGAAGAAGAAGAGGAAGCGCCGGATGAGTTAGAAGAGGAAGAAGCGCCAGATGAATTAGAGGAGGAAGAGGAAGCGCCAGATGAAGCGCCACGTTTGCCTACAGAAGTTCCTGACGTAGTTACTGCCGAGTCTGTTTTAGATTATGTAAAAAATTGGACAGGGAGGACGGCCAAGGAGTCAAAGTCGCAACCGGGTACATTTGTTCATTTAACGCACAATGGAACAAGAATGAGTGTTCCTGATCCTGACACGCCAAACGGAAAAGGTTTTTGGGAATACTGGCGATCTAATCAAGGTTGGTGGGGGCAATCAATAAAAGAGGGGCATTTAGAAAATTTAAAACCAGAAGAAGAGGTTTGGTATCATTTAGGAATGTTGGCAGGAGATGGAAAAAGCATTCCCGTACAAGATATTGTTGATGCTCTTAATATGTCAAAAGGCCGAAAATTAGCGGCGTTGATGGCAGATAATCCTAAACTGGAAGGAAAAACTTTTGAGCTATACCAAGGTACAGGCAGAACTGATAAAGCGTCCGCTTATTCAGAAGGTGCTAAAGGGCCAATTTTAGGAGAGGCGGGGTATTATGCACAAACGGAAGATCAGGCTAAAATTTATGGGCCAAAAGTTGAACGTGTTACCGTTACCTTAGAAAATCCCGTATACATAAGTAACACGGAAGATTTGATGGATTTTGCACCGCCAATTCATGGGGGCAAAATTCCTAACGATATTTCTGCCATTAACAAAATGATGGAAAGAATCCGTGAAGAAATGGATTCGCTAGGGTTTGATGGGGTAGTCGTTAATGTATCAAAGTTTGACGTTGATGAATATGGTAATGATGTAAAAGGAATTGCTCGTTTATTTGGGCATTCACAAATCATTCAATTTAAAAAGCAAACTGAGCAACCGGCATACAATCCCCCCCGAGTATTTGAGCGGCAATTCGGCAGCACGGTAAACGCGCAGGATCGGATTGATGACTTAAAGGGTTTGAAAGAAAGCTGGAAGAATAAAGAGATTAGTGGAGAGGATTACAAAGCTCAATTGTTGGAGGTGATTAATGCTCCGACTAAGGCTGAATTAAAGGAAAGGAATGCAGAAGGATTTACGCCGATCCAGATAGGGGTGAAGAAAGAGGCGCAAAAGCAAGTAAACGCTTTAATGGGTAAAACATTAACCAAGACGGTTAAGCCCAAAGAAGAGGAGGAAGCGGCAGCCGGATTAAATTTAGTTTATGAGGAAAAACTCGATGGGAGTGGTAAAAAGAAAATTCAAGTAGCCAAAATTCCGGGGCAACTTATTGGTGAATACAGAACGCAATTAATTGGAATTAAGAAAACTGAGAAGCGTACCGGCACAACATATCGCGTTGTTTCGTCAGATACCAAAGCGCTAAACTGGAACGCAGTACCGTCAGCGCCGGGAGAGCATTCATCAGAAGAGGAAGCGCTTCAAGTTCTTGAGGATTTTGTCCTCCGGTATCATTGGGATGTAAATCCAGCCAAGTTTGGCACTCAGAAAATTAAGGACAGCCTAATCGAGTATGCAAAATCGTTTTATGATGAGTCCATAACAAGCGAAGCCTTTTTTGATCTTAAATTAAAAGAATTAAAGAAGTTACAAGATCGAGCGCCTTTTGGTTTGCCTCGAGGTAATAAAGATCAGTATCAAGCGAATCTGATTGATGTTCAAAACTGGGCTAGAAAAGCACACGGTTTAGGCCCGTTACCGGAAGAGGATGAATCTGTTGCGAGTGAAGAAATTGATGAAGCGCCGGAGGAATCAGATGATGCTTTTGAGGATGAGGTGGTCGATGAAAAGCCTCCGGTGGAAGCGCCGAGTACGATTTCAAAGGATGATCTAAAAGCTCAGAAGGCTTGGCTCGAGGTGTATGTGGATGAAGCGATCAATAATGTTCCTGATCCTGACAAACTTAATGAAAGGCAAACTAAGGCAGTAGAGAAGTTTAAAATGGTCTACCTCATAAATAAAGTTGGGGGTAGGCAGCAAATTCATCAAGATATCAGAGAGGCAATGGATAAGCTGGATAAGTACGGAATGCTTATCACGTTTGATGTGCCGGGTGATGGTATTTACAGAATATTAAACACGAAGGAAGCGCTTGAGGATTTTAAGAAAAGAATTGAGAAATTTCCTACAGCAACAGCAAGGGCTAGGAAACTGTCAAAAGGGTCAACTAAGCCTAAAAGTATTTCTTCTTTAGGCAAATTTAATCAACCCATTGTTAAAGCAGTAAAAGCGCTGCAAGGGATTACAACCGTAGATCAGTCCACCTCAAAAGGTTTTGTTCATACGATTAATGCGGGGGAACTGGTTGCGAGTAATGGTGCAATTTTAGTTTTAATCAAAAACACAAATGTTCCTGCTAAATCCAGCTACGATCCAAAAACAGGAAAGAAATATAAAGCCTACAAATTAGATAATGAAAAAGTATGGATGAAGCATTTTCAAAACCCTGCGGCTAAGTTCGCCGGTTTTGATACTGCCGAAATGCTTGGAATTTTAAATAAGATTGTAGCGTTACAAACTGGAACTAAATCAGAGGCGATAGAAGAATTTCCTACCATAAAATTTTATGCCAATGAAAAAGGTTGGAGTGTTGAGTCTGAAATATTTAGTAAAGTCAAAGTAGACGGATCATATGATTCTAAAACTGAGAACCAATCTAATTATTTTAGGCAAGGCACAGAAGGGGATTACGTTGTTTCGTTAGGGTTGGGGCAGTTTAAACTGTTAGTTGAGGCGGCCCGAAAATCAGGGGAGCAACATATTTCATTACATTTACCGGAAAAGTCGGAAACAGATGTGGTTGGTGGTAATCCCATTGTTATTAAAGGCAAAAATTTACAAGCGGTAATCATGCCTGTTACGGGCGATAACCTTCCAACTGTAAAACGATCTGCTGTTACTGATATTGGATCAGCGCCATTAGCGAGCGTGGAAAAGGCAACGCTTCCTCGAGGTATTGAAGCGCCCCATTACAAAACCGGACAGCCTGTTTCGTTTACCGAAATTCGCAAGTTTCTTTCTCACTCATTGGATATTCCGATTCGGTTGGGGGTAAACCGGATGAGGGCGCATGGAGTGTTCTTTCCAAGGAGGGAGGTCATACGGATGAAGCTCATTGATAACATTCCTACCATTGCACATGAGGTAGGACATTATCTTCATTTTATTATGTTTCCTCGTATGAATTGGATGGGGCAATTAGTTGATCCTACCAGCAGAATAGAAGGGGATGCGTTTGATTTTGCGAGAGAATTTGATGGTGAACTAAAGGAACTTGGCAAAGCAACATCGCGTCCTAGCTACGATGAGAATCAGGTCAGAAAAGAGGGAGTGGCTGAATTTGTTCGTGAGTTTCTGACAGATCGGCCCAATGCCATAAAGCGAGCGCCAAAGTTTCATCAGTATTTTGTTGATACACTTGAAAACAATTTCCCTGAGATAAACAAGATTCTCGAGCAAGCTACCAGCATGATCGAAACCTTGGTTAACCAATCAGGTTACGACTCGATCCTGTCGATGATGCAGATAGACGGGCATCAAATGCCCGGAGAGAAGGGTAATGCGAGGCAGACTTTAAGAAAGCTATACACTAGATGGGTAAATGAACTAGCGCCTTTAGAAAGGACAATAAAGCAATTAGAGCGGTATGGGTTAAAAGCGTCTAATGATCAGTTAGCAGATCAATTAGCGATTAACTACATGGGAGGGTGGTTGGGTAAAGTTGAGCATACTTTAAGGCAGCGCCAAATAGACCATGAGGGCAATGACATGGGGCCGTCCCTCGAGGACGTACTGAGTGGTGTTGAGAACCTTACTGAATTTCAAGTGTACCTAGTTGCTCTCAGGGCAGTTGAGAAAACAGGGCAAGGAAAAGAAAGTGGTTTAACTGCTTCTCATCGGGATGAAGATACAAATGATTTAATTGAAAAATTTAAAAACTTCATTAAGGAGAACAAGGACAAGTATGAATCGCATCGGCAAAAGCTGGATAAATTTTTAACAAATGAATTAATTATTTTAGCTAATGCGGGTTTTATTACTCATGGCGAGTTTCAGCGGATAAAAGATAAGAACGAATTTTATGTGCCGTTTCATCGAGTGCATGATCGAGTGGGTTCAGCCGGAGGAGGGGCCGGTAAAGGGTTTATTGATTTATCGAAAGGGGGTTTAAAAGGGTATCACGGTGGAGGTGGGCAAATTGTTCCTCCGCTGGAAAGTGTAGTTAAAAATCTCTATGTCCAACGCGATCTTGTCGAACGAAACCGTGTTGGCCAAGCGTTCATAAATAACATCAATAGTACATTTGGAGGAGGTAAAGTAGCAGATCAGATAGTAAGTAGAATTGAGCCAACTGAAGTAAAAACAGATGAAGTGGCGCTTCAGATGAAAAAGCTTGGTCTAATTAAAATGACTGCTACAGAAGAAACAAAAGATTTACCGAGAGAAGAAAGGGAATATATTTACACCAACGCTGAAACCGGGGAAGTAATGAATCCCGATCACTTTGCATTTACAATTTGGAGAGCAACAAAAACAGAAGATGCGAAATCAGGTAAATTCTCTGTTTGGTTTGATGGAAAGCGTCAGTATTATCAGATGGACGATCCAGAATTGTATAGGGCGCTGCAATTGCAAGATAGCACGGCCGCTGAAATCACATCACGTTGGCCGGGTTTTGCAACCGCCAGTAAATTCACTCGAACATTAAGGGCCGGGGCAACTCTTACAATTGATTTTATTCAGCGCAATCCGTTTCGAGATCAATTGCAAGCCGCCGTGTATTCCAAACATGGCTTCATTCCTTTCTTTGACGGGTTTAGGGGGATGCTGAGTGTTCTTGGTAAAGATAAGTATTATTGGGAATGGATTAAATCCGGCGGCCGGTATTCAGATTTTGTGGCTACGGATCGGCGTGATGACATAGTGCAAAAGTTATCTGATGTTGCTCCCGGTAGTAAAATGGCGAATATGAAAAAGTGGTTGAATCCAATTAGGACATTACAAGCAATGTCTGAATTAATGGAAACTGCCACTAGGGTGCAGGAATATAAACTTGCAAGGTCGCAAGGTAAGTCTGAATTAGAAGCGGCAAATGCGGCTAAAGACGTTACGCTAAATTTCTCCCGGTTTGGTTGGGCCGGTAAGGCGTTTAATCAATTGTTTGCGTTCTACAACGCCAATGTGCAGGACTGGGACAAATTGCGCCGGGAACATATGGGGCCTAATCGTGGTAAAGTGATGATGAAAAGTTTCATGTATATCACAATGCCCTCGATATTTACATGGTGGTTGGGTCACGACGATGAGCGAATTCAAAATCTGCCTTGGTGGAGGAAAAAAGGTTTCTGGAATATTAACATGGGGCAGATCGCTCGAATGGCGGGGAGTGAAACTGATTCTGACTTTGTGTTTTCTTTACCCAAGCCCTTCTTGCTGGCTCATATTTACGGGACTTCTGTTGAGTCTGCCCTGGACTACGCATACGACCGTGATCCGAACGCATTAAAAAAATGGTTTGTCGATTTAGCTAAAGAGTCTCCATTGCCGTGGACACCATTTGATCTTGAAAAAACGTACGGGTTTAACGTATCGACCTATATGCCGACAATTGGGCGGCCGATATATGAAGCGACTTCCGATTACAACATTCACACAAAGCGGCCGCTGGAAAGCATGGCATTGCAGCAGTTACCAACACATATGCGGTATCATCCAAATACGTCAGAGTTAATGAAACTGGTGGCATCAACTGCAAATAATTTGACGGATAACGGAATTAATTTATCACCGATCAAGCTCGATAACTTTGTTCGTGCGTGGCTTGGAGGGCTGGGGCGTGAGGGTCTAAACATTGCTGACTTCTTTCTTGTTAAATGGGGTTTAGCAGATGTGCCTCCAGCGCCGAAACTGACGGTTGCAGAATATCCCGGTGTTCGAGCGTTTACAGTTTCTCCGTATGAGCCGAGCGACAAGATTAGGCAGTTTTATGAAGCCACAAAAATAGTCGAAGAACGAATAAAGGGGTTAAGGGCCGCTGACATCAGCAAAATCACAAAGCAGCAGAGAAAAGAGTCTGAAAGATTAGCGCCTTATCTTCTCCCAATGGGGGGAAATCTCGAGGGAGCAAACCGCATGACTATCCTTCGCAAAGCTCGAACAATGTTGAGTGATTATTCTAAAGCCATGCAAGGGGTGCAGACCGACAAAAACATGACTCCCGAAGAGAAAACAAAGAAACTAATTGAGCTTAAAAATGAGCGAGACAAATTGGCAGAAGAATACGTTAAACTATTTGAACCATATGATCTGCAACGAGTTCGTTAGTGCCGGAAAGTGTGACCTAACTGTGACCCCTTAAATCTCAAACTCAATTTCAGGTTGATTTTAAAGGGTGAAATAAAATAGCAATTTAGCTTAGAAGGCAGATGCTCTATCCAATTGAGCTACCGGGGCAACGCCTTCGCGATGCGGTTTTTATTGTACGTTTTTCCTCAGTAAATCGCAAGGTTTTCATCTTTTCTCCAATATCTACAGTATTAAACTTGCGTAGAGCATCTGTTTAATATTCACTTTCCCCCGTCCGATTGTGTCCTCGCTCGCGTACAGAGGTGAGCAGAGGTGAACAACTGAAACCAAGGTTAGTGTGACCTAACTGTGACCCAAATCGGAGAGGATTATGAAAACAAACGCAGCAATCAAACCTGACAACATCACCGAGTTTCCTACACAAAAGAAACAGGCTAAAATTAAAGAACTCCACAAGGCTGTCATCCCTCCCGGCGCAGCATTTGAATCCAAACAGATCATTGCCGCCATCGATGAGGACGGGAACCGGATCAAATGGAAACGATTCTTTTTCTACAACGCTCGATTGTGGGTCATCTACAAAAAGAAGGATAGCATCGCAGCGCCGTGGTACTTTAAGGGCCGGATTCCACGGGGAGGCCAGATCAACAAATCCACCAACAGCAACCTTGAAACCAAGGCTGTCGATAATGCGGTTTCTTCATGGCTCAAGGAAGCTGATCCGACTGAGGCCAAGAAACAGGGGTTACGCCGATCCAGCGAGGAGGTGGCACTCGATCTGAAGTGTGACAAGCTATTTGAAACCTACATTCTCGTCATGGGCTTTGACGATTGGGATGACGCGAGCGGCAATGTGCGGGGCAATATCGGCAGTTGCCGCAGAGTCATCAAAACCCTTTGGCCGGGAAGGGATGAATCGAAGGTTTCGGTTGCGGAGTTGTACGATCACTCGACCATTATCGAATTTCCGGCCAAGCGGATCAAGGAAGCCCGCAAAGCGGCGATCAAGGAGCATGGCCGCGAGAATCATCAGGCTATTGAATATGCCGAGGCGAAAGCTAGAGGGGGCGCGGCCGCCGCGCTGAAACAGATGAAGAATCTCATGGCTAAGGAACGTAACCCTTTAAAACGCGAATACGAAAAGCGCGGAGTCATTTTACCGCAAGAATGCTTTGAGTTTCGTGAGTACAAAATCGTGGGCTACAATGCAGCTTGGGAGAAGTATGTCCCTCCCACGGATGCGACTGTGGACAAAACCTTCGAGGAGATTGAGAAGTATGCCAACACGGAACCGTTTGAACTCAAGGGAACAACCTACGTTCGTAAAGGGGAAACCCATGCTCGAGTGGTCGGCAAAACGTGGAGCAGGACTAAGAGCAAAGTCACATATACCATTAATGATGTGCTGAATGCTCACATCTATTTGCTGTTTTGGTTTGCGGCCGGTGCAGGACTTCGCACCAAGGAAATCGCGCAGCTTCGCAAGGATCAGATTACGTTCGTCAATGGGCGCATGACTTTGGAATTCATGGGCAAAGGGCATAAGCTCGCGGTGATGACCATGCAGACACGCGCAGCGGATCGTGTGAAGGAGTTTCTTGATCTCGATGACTCTGAATATATCTTAGGGGGAAACTGGAACTACCGCTACTGTACCGTGCCGAAATTGCTCCGGCAGTTAATGCGGTCGTGGGGATGGCAAACTGACAAATTGATTCATCAGCTTCGAGCCTATATCGGCTTTAAGATTTACGAGGCAGCAACCCTAGAACACGCTAGGGTTTATTTGAGGCATTCGACGGCCAAGATCACCAAGGATTTTTACGTCGATCACTTTAAGGGAAGGGAAGTGTTGGATGTGGATATTGGCCTTTAAATTGAACTTGTGGAAGTGTTTCAAGCTCAAGGTCTTTTATTTCCTTATCCTGTAGTGTAGAAACAGCATTTTGCAGTTTAATAACTGCCTTCTGATTTACTTCAATGTGATCTAAATGCTCTAAATCCCTTTTTAATGCGTCGTTATCTTCGCTATGAAGTTCAACGATTTCATCTTGAATTGTTTCAATATACGTTAAACGGTGCAAATCTCGCTCATATCCGGCACTAATTTCGTTATGTAATATATTTACCTGTTTAGTCAATGTTATAAGGCTACTTGTAATAGACCATATGGTAAAAAATATTAAGCTGAACACGATAATGACCATGATCATTGCGATGTTGAATTCTTTTTTAGTTACGTTGTTATTAGTCATGTTTTTCCTTCATGGCAGCCGCCCAACCCTCGTCAAACGCTTGAGATTCAAACTCATGCATACGACTCTTCTTTTTCCGAGAGTGTGTTTCAATTAATTCTTTTTGACGGTCTGTTAATTTTAATTCTCCTGTCTGGAAAAGTTTAATAATGTTTACGCAATTTCGTTGAATCGCCTTTTTTAATAATAATCTTTGCAAGCGTTCATTTACACTCGACCAATGTTGTTTAACTGCTACTGGATCATCCCAGATGATAGCGTTATGCATAGAATTAAAAATAGCTTGATTGGGCCGCAAATACGGAGAGATTTTATCAAAGCCGACAAGTGAAATGACCCATATCAGCAACCAAACTATATTATTTCTACGGAGTCGTTTTTTATTTCGATTATCCTGCTCCTCGATCTTTTCTGTTAAGACTTTGATTTCTGTTTTATGGCGAGCTTCGGCGGCTTCTAAAGCATTGTCTTGAGCCTCGGCGAGTGCATTGATCGCCGCGACAACATCTGTATTTTCCATTAGGGAAGTTGGAGTTTAGCTTTTTCAGCGACCTCTCTCGAGTTTTCCGCTGATTGAACGCAACGATCTCGAACGCACCGCATTCGATATTTATTTAATGCATCTACTAAAATATCCTCTCTGTCGCAACTACTAAGAGTTTCAAGTAAACGCCTGATTTTTAGTTCAATTTTATTGTTCATCACCGAGTATTTTTTTTATATGACTCATTTCGGTTTCAATGCCCTTAACTTGTTGTAGCAAGGTTACAAGTTGTTGGGCTGAAAGTTTGTTGTCTTTACGAATCAGATCACCGACAAAATTTACGACTGCCTCGTTTAAAATGTCGGATGTGCGTTTGCCTTGCTCTTTGGCGGCTTTTTCTACGAGTTGCCAAATGTCGTCGTCAACTCGGAACGAGCGTGTTGTTTTGCTCATTTAGTTTGTCTTTTTATTGTGTGGGGTTTTTATACTTTAAAGGTTATTTTTGTGTCAACTATTTTTGTAATGCTTTTTTGGCCTTTCTTATTTCCACCATCTTCTTGTAATGCTCGGGAGATCGGCGCTTTTTATCGCCGGAGGCTTTGCCCCCTTTTTTCCCTAATTCTCTAAAATAGGCTGAAACAAATTTATTCGGCACGGCGCAATGCTACTCGCTCGCATTGCATCGTTGCAAGCGCTTTGCTTTCTTCGTTAAATTATCTTAAGGGTCGCGATACTTAAGATAATGCGTTTTCTTTGTTAAATTATCCGAAATCGGCCAAATTTGCATTTCGATGTCTGCGCCTGGGGGAATTTATTTGGCAGCCGGACTACAGATCGGCACGAACCGTGCCAATTTCAAAACTTTGGTGTCGATCTAGTTGAATCGACTACATCGACAGTCTCGAGCTTGACACAATTTAAGGGGTGACCCCCCTTAATTTAGTTTGCCCCGAGCCGCAGCGCAGGGAAGGGGAAAAGGCCAAAATTGCCCGGTGTCTTTACCCTCGGCTGAATTGAAAAGTGCCTTAGATCGAATTCTCGAGCCTCGGTTTTTGGTGAAAAGGCACAAAAAAGCCCGAAACGGCATTTTAACCGTTTCGGGCCGATGTTCCTCGAGGACGCTAAATTTTGCGCCAGTCGGGAGTCTCGGAATTACGCTTGTAAACCATCAGCGACATGGCCCCATCCTCTTTCCGGTCAATGTAATGATCCGTGCAAGTGAAAACCCAAATCATGCCCTTTCGGGAATGACCCCCGACCATCTCGCCGTGCCAATTCATTTTTTCCATGACCAACAAAGCCACTCGAGCGTGGCATTGATCGTCGGATAATTGCTTGCCGTCAACGTCCTTAAACACTTCTGGATCGTTTTCGGAGACAGTCACCTTGCAAGCCTTTTCATTGCTCCAAGAATGAATTTGAACCCCGCACAATCGAGCGCCCCGGTTGGTTGTTGCCGGGATGCGATAAGTTTCAATTGATTGCATTGCTTTGGTTAGTTTGCCCATTGGCCGCCGCCAAATCGCGGTTCGTGGATCGGTTCACCGACTGCCATCGCTCGAGAGCAGTCGTCGCAAAGCACTTGCAGCGGCATCATTGAACCCGGTATGTCGGCCGGTGCAATTGTGACTTTCGAGCCGCAACCGTAACAAGTTTCGCGTTTGGTTTTTGGCGTTGGCTTTTTGTAATTGGCTTTGTGAAAGGCCGCAATTTCAATGATCACGATCTCGCACAGATCATCCACCAACGACCAACTGTTTTTTAATTGGCAATA
>VTLG01006983.1_pt1 | contig 42831 bp, 57 predicted proteins | sample 4694571 | NCBI WGS metagenome assembly VTLG01 (sample SAMN12604809, study PRJNA352737) | marine metagenome | biome: ENVO:00000447; feature: ENVO:00000209|ENVO:00000569|ENVO:01000036; material: ENVO:00002151; isolation source: viral sequences binned using virsorter ...
TTGTAGACATTCCTGTACTGTCTTCCCAACTCATTACACCAGAGCCGTTTGTTTGTAAGAATTGCCCAGAATCTCCATCACTAGATGGAAGTGTTAAAGTAATATCTGCTGTAGACGCAGGCCCAATAAGAGTTACTTTGTTTGTACCATTATCAGTATCTTCAAAGAATTCAAGATACCCTGCACTAGTTGCTGCATTTTTAAGTTGCAATGCTCCAGTAACAGATGTAGTTCCAAAAGCATTCGCTGCTGCTGTAGATGTAATACCTGCTGCTGCTGTTATGCCTCCACCATCTGCAATGGTTATTGCAAGATCACCATCAGTAAAATCAATAGTAGCTGTTTCTAAACTACCTGAATTTACTGTTAGCCCTGTAGCATCAACTGTTACTCTTTTAGTGTTATCAGCATATAAATGAATTTCATTTGCTGTACCAAAATCTACTTTAGTTTGATCGTCTTCACCAATTTTAATATCAGTAGCAAGTAATGAAGTAATAGTTGTTTGTGCTGCTGCTAATACAAAGTCTAAAGTGTTATCGCCATCTTCATAAGTTACAGCAATACCCGTTTCAGTATTGGAACCAACCATAGCTCCAACTGTATCTGAAATTGTTTCAGCAAGAGTTGCACCATTAACTGTAATAGCATCTGCTTCTAGTGTTCCATCTACATCTACATCACCAGATATATCTAGATCTACTGCTATCACATTACCTGACACTGTAAGATTACCACCAGAACTTAGTGACATCTTTTCAGCAGCAGCTTCTGAAGCAGCAGTTTTAAAACTTAACTTAGTAGCATTAGCAGAAGAACTAAAATCACCTTCTGATACTGCTGAAATACCTGCAGCTACTAATACTGCATCTGTACCTGTTCCTTCATCAGGAGCCTGGAAGTCAAGTGTTCCTATTACATCGTTAGCTGCTATATCTGTTTCACCTGTTTGTAATGTTAATGAAACAGGTTTGTCATCTGCAGTAGCTGTATGTTTTAGTATTAATCCTTTGTCTGCATTGTGTATAAGTTTTACTTCTTGATCATTCCCAAAGAAAACTACACCTGCATCTGCAAGATATAAATCAGAAAACTCTGCAGAAGCAGAACCTAATGTGGCTCCATCCGCACTAGCAGGAACAAGAGATGTGCCTACAGTTCCTGTATTTAAAACAGGACTTGTAAGAGTTTTATTAGTTAATGTATCTGTTGTTGTTTTACCTACTAAAGTATCTGTAGTAGGAGGTAAAGTAAGAGTTACATTGCCACTATATGCACTATGAGCAGAGGACTGTAATTGAGTGTAATGAGCATTAGATGATTCACAATAAAACTTAATGTTAGAAACAGAGCCACCATTCTTTAGAACAATTTCACCTGTTTGTATATCTACATTCCCATCTATTCTTACTAGACCAGTACCATTAGGAGTAAGTGCAATATTGCCATTAGAAGTAGAAACTAATCCATTTCCATTAACATCAAGATCACCACCTAACTGAGGTGTACTATCTTCAGATAGATTAGATATAGCTCCAGAAGAAGCAAGTCCTGCTGTTAAGGTACTTCTAGTTATTTTTTTTAATCCACCTCCAGAGGTATCTACTGCTAACAATACATCATCATTAGCTACTGTAGATATTTCAGATAAAGAGCCAACTGCAGTAGGATTAAAGTTAGTACCATCTGCAACTAATATATGTCCTGCTGTATTAGTTCCCATTACTAAATCATCACCTGAAATAGTAAGATCACCTGCTATTGTTACATTGGTAGTTCCTGTAGGTATTGATATAACTGTTGTATCAGCATCATTCTTAATAGTTACATCATTTGTTGAACCTTGCCCAGTAAGGATAAGTCCTTCTGCTGCTGTATAGCCTATTGCAGCATTATCTCCTGAAGCTGTATCTCCATCTGGTTCAAATGTAGAAGCAGTGGCTACGCCTGATATATCAATATTAGTATCAAGCATAGAACTTACAATTACACCAGCACCAATTACAAAATCTAATGTATTGTCACTGTCATCGTAAGTAACAGAAATACCTGTTTCAGTATTACTGCCTACCATTGCACCTACAGTATCAGAGATAGTCTCTGCAAGAGTGACACCTGCTATGGTAATAGCGTCTGCCTCTAAAGTACCATCAATGTCAGCATCACCTGAAATATCTAAAGTAGCTGCATCTAACTCACCACTAATAGTAATGTTTCTACCACCACTAATATCTTTATTAGCATCAGTAATAATTGCTTTACTGGCAATTACAGTACCATTAGTAATTCCATCAATTAAATTAATGTCAGCAGCACTAGCTGTAACACCATCTAGAATATTAAGTTCTGCGGCTGTACTAGTTACTCCATCAAGAATATTAAGTTCAGCAGCAGTAGAGGTAACTCCATCTAGAATATTTAACTCTGCAGCAGTAGAAGAAATAGCAGTGCCATTAAAATTAATAGCATCTACATAAGCAGTACCATCAACGTAGAGATCTTTAAACTCTAGTGAGCTTGTCCCTAAGTCAATATCATTATCTGTAACAGGTACAATAGCTCCATCTTGTATTCTTACTTGCTCTACAGCACTTGAAGATACCTGGACATAAAAGCCCCATCTATTATTAGTGCTATCAGCTTCAATCTTATTTAAAAAATCAAGATCGCCAATCTTAGCAATACTACCGCCTTGTGCTGCAGAACCATCATGTCTGTGTCCTGTAGCAGCAGCATCACTAGAAGAGTAAGCAAAAGAATTTAATAATTGATTATATTCATTATTAAATAATGCTGCTGTAATTGTATCTCCATCAGAGATTGTACTTTGTCTTGTATATGAATAAGCCATTTATTTTATTTCCTACCTGCTGGCATATAATCTATATAAAACCCATTAACTGAATAAGGAGAGTTTTGATCATCACTTTTAATTCTAAGTGCTACAGTATTACCTGTTCCTTCTACTGTTTGTCTAACTAATGGATTCTCTGCTGCTCCAAATACTCCTGTTCCAAATACAGAACTGCCAAAAGTAGCAGGTAAAGGTATGCTATCTAAAGTATAGGCAGGAGGTTGTGGAGTAGTTGTACTTTCAAAATCATATTTTACATTTAACTCTGGTTGAATCGTTCCTTCAGGAGTTACTGATATTTTAATGTACTTAATGGTTTTTCTTGTACCAATATCTCCAAAATCTAAATCAGGTGTGTAGTATTGTGCTTCTACATTGGAAGCACTACCTGCAGGATTAAAAATATTTCCTGTATCATGGTTATAAATATAACCTGCATTATCCCCATGATATAACTGTTCTACACCATCGTTATCTAGTCCTGTTGCAAATCCAGTAGCTTGTATTCCTTTAGTTTCAGACCACTCAAATCCATTAGGAGTAAGTGTTCCTATAATACCTTTTGATACTGAAGAGCTTTGACTAACATTTGTATAGAACAAACGATATTGAGATTTACTGCGTAGTGTTCCACTAGTAATTACAAAATCGTTTATACCATTAGCAATAATGGTTGTTAATTTTTGTATTTGTCTACTAACAGAACTTAGCTCTACGTCACCAATTCTTGCTGTACCTGCTACAGTACGAATACCATCAGGACTAAGGAATAAAAGATCACCTCCTATTTCTTGAATACTATTACCATCTAAACAACCAACATTCTGAGTAATAGGTACAATTGCAATATTGTCACTATCACTAATATTAATTAGTTTAAAAATACTATTCTTACAGAAAATAATTAAGTCACTACGAAAACTTGATAGACCTACAATAGCATCTGTTAGCTGGATGCTTCCTGCTCCTGACCCACTAAATGAATCTGGATCAAGAGTAGAACTAAAAAATATTTTGTTCTTAGCAGTAGGAGCACCACCAACAACAAAATGATTCTCATGTATTACTCCAACAGTAGGAGCTGTAGTGCTGTCTACTGTTATTTCACCTGCAAAGAAAGTTCTATCTGCTAAAGCTCCTGTACCTGTCATTTTAAAAAAGAAAGGTTTGTTAGCTCCATCACAGATTAACATTTCACCATAGTCAGATGTACCTTCAAATAATGCAAAACTACATTGTCCTTGACTAGTTCGTGCATCATTAGAACGTCCTGTAAATGTACTGTAGTTATCTCCACTTCCTGAAACACTAGCTTTATTTATCTGTAACCAACTAGTGCCATCTTGACTAAAAAATATACCTGTTCCTGAACAAGCAATTAAGCCATCTGCATATACAGCTAGTCCAAGTATTTTATTACTAGAGTTAGGTCTTGCAGAAGAACCTCCACCAAATAAAGTAAAGCCGCTAATACGCCTATACCCACCATCAGGATCTACTTCAAAGTTTAATAACTCTGTAGCTAATCCAGGTTGTCGCATAATTTCAAGTTGATTCAAATTAACATTCAAACCACCTCGACATGCTAGGGCAAAGGGTTGAGACATTAGACGAACCTTATCCTGTCATCTTTAAAATATCCTGGGGCAGACTCCATTAAATTTAACTTCATTAGTCGAAGACCTCTTTTATAGTCTTCTAATGCAAATGCTGCTGACTGAGGATTCTCTTTAAACTGATGAACATAGTATCTAGCTCTTGCTAACAATACTGTTTTATAAGTTGTAGGAAATACTAACTGATCTCCATGCGCTGAAAGCTCAGTAGGTAAGTCATAAGCATAAAACCAAATACGATAAACTTTGTCTGGAATAGGACTTAAACCAAACTTTCTAGTATCAGGACTTTTAATTACTCTATCAGGAGTACCAAAATTCTGACTATCAGCATCATCTTGATTTTGAGATATTCTAAAATAGTCTTTCCACTCTTCTGTAGTTGTAAAGCGTAAATTTCTAATAGTATAAGGAGCAGATTCTCCTGATACACCTACTGTTGTCAGTAAAAAATTATCATAATCTATAGACCCATAATCAGTAGTTAAACTAGAGCTACTACTTTTTAGTAAATACCATCTTGTACCTGCAACTGTTTCTATATAAACATTGCCATACATAGGATCAGTAGCACCACTAAGAGCAGTTGCTAAGAAAGGCCACTGAGGTTCTTCATTTACAATATCAAGATAAGCTCTATTAACACTATCTTTGATATGTGCCTGAACACCAATAGCTGACGAAAACGTAGTGCTAGTTAAAGTAACTTCATTTAACTCTCTAAGTAAGTCATTGCATAAATTAAGATAAGTTTCAGCCATAGTTACGCTTTATGTTGTTTTTGCACAGGAAAATTAACTGCCAAACTAGCCCCTTTGTGTTTAACAAACTTTCCTTTGTGCTTCATTATTTTATAGCTACCATTTTTTTGCTTCATCCAATGATAGCCTTTGGGAGCAGGTACTTTCATATAGTTACCTTGATAGTAACTTTATCTCCATACCCTTTAGAAGAAGGCATTACATTGGTTTTTCTAGAGCAATCTCTTTCCATTTCATGGATAGAAGCATAGCCACCAGAACCATACATAGCTCTACCACCCCCCATCATTTGCTGCTTAGACATACCACCGCCCATCTTTTTTTGTTTATACGCCATACTTCTTCTCCTTAAACAAGAAGATTAATTATTTTGTGTGAACTAGAAAGTTTTTCTATTTCCAGCCTTCCATCTTTCTGTATATAAAGAAGAGGTTCTATTGTTTCAGCAATTTCTTTAATAACTTGTCCCTCTCCTCCAGTACGCAAACTTTCTTGCTTTTTTATAGCTACTTTCTGCCAGGATATTAAAGATGTATCAAGTACAGAATTAACTTCCATAAAAGTTATTCTTGATCACTGGAAAAAGTTTTACTTTTTTTTCTACAGATATCAAATTCAGATACATGATTAAAAATTCTGTCATAGTTCTCATCAAACTTTTGTTTATTAAATCCTTTTCTGTAACGACTTTCCTTAGAAACAATCGCTTTACGAAACATAACAGGTTTTTCTTCTGAACCTATTTGAGACATAAAATGCTCCAAAAAAAGCATAGAGGGCCACAATGTGACCCCCTAGCCTTAGTTTTACTAGTCAATACCATAAAAGGCAGAGACTAATGCTTCACCACGAAGGACTTTGGCTCCATATACGTGAAGACCACGTACAATGTCACCGAAGCTATCAGGATCACGCAATACTTCTGTATTGGTGATTGTCTGAGCAGTTGCAGTAGATGAAATATGTCCAGCAATGCACTTACCTGCTGCATTAGATGTATCAGCAATATTATTGCTTTTGTACATATTAAATCCACGCAATAGACCAGAAGATACTAGACCATTCCTAATAGATCCTTGTCCTGCGTTATAGTCCACAGAAAGTAGCTTGGAAGAACTTGAAGCCAGGACTTCATAGAAGTCAGGACTTGCAAGGAACCAGCGACCTTCTTCAGGTACATTCTGCTCATCAAGTAGACGAGCCATGTGACCAAGGACATCAATAGGATCATGCTCACTTCCAGCAAATCCAATGTCCAAGTTACCAGTACCATCAAAAGTACCAGCAGCTAGGTCAGTAGCACTGTCAGATCCCAATATATGATTAGGACTTGATGCAGAAACACCTGAGAACATAGTTGCGATTACACCCGAATCAAAAGCATCACGAAGAGCATAGGCAGCAGATGAAGTTGCTACGTCACGAAAGTTAACGTGAGACATATTTGTTTCTATGTCATCAACAATAAACTTAAATGCATTAGCAATATCAATAATTAACGTAATTTCTGCATCAGTTAATTTAGTTGCTGTTATAGCCTGTCCTCTCTCGTATTGATCTACTGAGATTGTAGGTTCTTTAATTATTCTTACTGTGTCACCAAAAGCAGCAATTTCGCCAGCATAGTCTGTATTGGTAATTGCTTCCGCTACAGATGCTTTACGAAAAAAGTTTAAAACCTGCTTAGAATAAACCTTGGGTAAGAAAAACGAGTTATTTTGATTAGCTACAGAATTACCAAAGTTAGCATTGGTATCTGTACTAGGTTCAAAAAACTGATCACTTGTGTTTGAAGCCATTTTATATTTCTCCTAAGAAAAGAATTTTAAATTTTCCTCACCCTTCCTTCAGAGATAGCATCACGAATTTCTTCTTCATACTTATCAAACTGATCAAGGGACATTTTGGAAATTTCAGTTTCAGTCCAAACTTTTTGCTGTCTAGGTTCTACATTGGTTGTTTTAGTAGAAACCATATCAGCAGCAGACTCTGGAGACTGCCTTTTTTTAGCTGGACTTCTTTTTGAAGAGTTTTGTCCTATACCAGATTCCATTTTATAAAGATCAATAGCTTTTGACGCTAAAGCAACATTATCAGGATTATGATAAATCCAATCTTGTATTTGATCAGGTTGATCTTTAGCCCATTCGTGAAAACTGTCATTACCACGAATATCATCGTAGTCAGGATGGTTTTCTCTCATTGTCTGTTCAGCTTCACGAATTGCAATCTCTCGTTCTCTTTGCTCAATAGCAGAAAGACGAGGTTGCAAACTGTTCACCTGTTCAGAAGCAATGTTATGTGCTACTGATTCAACTGTTTCATACAAGTCAGGATTAGACTCCCTAAACTCTTGAAGTTCTTCTTGAGATTTAGGAGCTTCATAACTAGGTTGAGCTGCTTGCATTTGAGACTGAAAATCAATCTCTTTTTGCTTAAACTCATCTATTCTCTGATCATATCTACGCTTTAAATCATCGTATCTTTTTTTATAATTATGGTTAGTAGAAGTTTCTTCAGGGGCCGACTTAGATTGTTGTCGGGTAGCCTTTGTAGGTTTAGGGGCTTCATCTTCATAATATAATTCATCAGCTTGAGGCATACGTTTACCGTCAGCTTCATGCCAAGATTTTTTCATATTATAAGGATTAGGGATCCTTTCTTCTTCCATCACATCTGTTTCAGACATTACTCTTTCCTTTTCTAAGGGGCTTGTTTTCTTGCAAGGTAGCCAATTCTAAACGTCTAAAGAATCTGGGGCTTGTATATTACAAGGTAGCCTTATTTTAATTTACACCTAATAAGCTAGGAGCACGATTAGCTCTCAACATGTTTTTCTTTATTTCATCTTGAGCTATTTTTTCATAAGCAAGAGGATCTTCATCCTTTTGTTTATACATCATCATGCCACCTTCTTGTTTAGGCATTCTCATTTCGCCACCATCAAATGCACGTTCAGCATCATCCATCATCATTTGAAGATTATCTGAACCCATTTGATCAGTGGCTTTTTTGGTGAATACAAACTCGCCATCTGACAATCGTGCAGGTATTGAGTCTGATACACCTGTTCCTGGGCCTTCTACTTCTCCAGCACCAGTAAACTCAGAAGCAGTCGTTACAACTTTGTCAAAGATTTGACTTAGCATAGGATCTGCTTCTAAAGCATTCATTAAATAACTTTGTTCTTCATTATCCAGAGATTCATTTACAACAAAGTCCATGTACTTATCTTCCATCTCTACATCAGGCAATTGTGAAGCCTCTGCTTCTGCCATCTCTTCAGGTGGAATATTAGGGTAGGTATCTACTGGCATATCCTCTGCCATGTCTTCCATTTCTGGAGGAACCATTAAAGAACCGCCTTCTTGGTAATTTATTTTTCCTTCAGCCATTATTCACTCCTGTCTTTAGCTTCATTTACGCTATCCTTCAACTGCTCTAGGCGTACCAGCAAACTCACCTTCCCCTGGCTGCGGTACATTTCCAGTTCCGATGTTGCCGCCACCAGTACCTGTAACTCCAAGTCCTTGAGCTTCAGGAGGTACTCCTTGAGGGGTTCCCATGTCTCCAGGTTGTTCACCAGGGGCGACAGCTTCCGCGCCAGTTGCTTGTCCAGCATTTTGCATTCCTATTATTCTTGCCATAAGAGCTGCTTCATCAGCATCATTCATTAGTTCATCAGGATCTAGCTCAAGGCTCACTGCTAATTCACTAATTAATTTATTTACTTTGATAAAAGGAGCTACAGCAGGGTTTTGAATAGTTTGTAAGAAAGTAGTCAATCGCTGACTTCTTACTTCTTTTTGCATTAAGCTACTTGTACCTGTTGCTTTTACTTCAAGATCACCTTCAACACCTATATCACTATCTAAGAATTGCATGTTCCATTGGAAGTAAGCTTCTCCAATAGGTTTTAAAAGAAAGTCATCTAAATTCTTAATCACTGTTTTAATATTAAGTGAGGCAGCCCCTAGCAACATTGACATCCCTGAAGCAGTACGAGTCATGCTTTGTACGCCTGTCATGCCATGTGAGTAACTAGGGATGCCTGTTTGTTCATCTGCAAGCTGTCTGAACTTATCAAACATCATCATGTTTTCTGTTGATGTGTTAGGAAACTTCAAACCATTGATAGCTGTTCCAGGTACACCAGCTTGTCGCCTGAATATCTTACCTGGATATATTTCCATATTCTGACCACCAACAAGAGCAGTCTCATCAACATCAAAAACAAGAGAACCTGATAGTGCAAGATTATCAATCGCCATTCTTGCATGACCATTCATAATATTTTGGGAGTCATCCATGTTTTCTGCAATGCCAATTCCAAAGAAGCTATAAGGATTACGCTCATAAGGAAAAGCATGATAAGGAATTCTAAATGGAGTAAATGGATTAACAACAGCTCTTAATAAAAAGCCATTACACATCCAAGCATTAATCTGTACTTCATCTAAATCATCAACATCTTCTGATATTTCCATACCAACTTGTCGAGCATATTCAGCATCCATGACACCCCAATACTCAACAACTTCAAACTGACCACTACCATAAGTCTCAGTTCTTGAATCATCTTTTAACGCTGTTTCATAATCCCTTTCTTCATAGTTAGGGCCAGAAGCTAATGCTTCACGAATAGCCTCTTTATTAAAGTAAGGCATCTTTGCAAGAGAGCGCAGCTTAGTACGATTCATCTTGTGACGATGAAAAACATACTCACACTCATCCATGTTTGTTGCATTAGGATCAGGAAAGAAATCCCAGATAGAAACAAATTCTAAACGAGGAACTCTTACGCTAACAGGATTATAAGTTCTATTACCTTCTTCATCCTGCTCCCATTTGTTTAATGTTTTATTAAAGTTAAATGGGCCTTTAACAATACCTGTGCCAAACAAAGCAGATTCAAATAAAGAGTTTCTTATTTCACTTGAGCCATTAGATTCTTCAATCTGATCGTGAACTAATTTTTCCATCCTTCTTGCTGCTTCTTGAGAAGGAGAAGTTCTAAAGGCTGTAGGATCTAAAGAGGGGCCATCTATTAGCTCCTCTTCTAACGCTTTATCAAGGGGGACAACATCAAACTTCCCACTGTCAAAAGTAGCACCTGGTTTAAGAACTTTGCCATCACCTGCATAACCAACATCAAAAGGATTTTCTTCTGGTGTTTCACCTTCGCCTGTAGGAACAGATGTTTCTATTCCTGGCATAGGTGTATTGTTAGCAAGATGAGCATGTTCAGAAACACCCTCTGGTACTTTTGTTGCTGATATACCAATAGGGAATTTATTAGCTCCAAAAATAACATCAACAAGTTGTCCAAAAGCAGCTAACACTTTTGTCTTAGTTACTTTAACAAAGACTCTTGATTTTTCAGACTCTCTAAATCTAACAGATTTATTATACTGTCCTCGATAATTCTGATAAGCAATTATCCATCGCTCTTCATCGTTATCTCTGGCAGCAGTAGATTTATCATAACGATCAATCAACAACGCAACTAAATTTTTCTGAAGTCCTTCTTCAAGCGAAAGCTCTAAGCCTTGCTCATCTTCAACTTCTGAAAAATAAAGCCCGTTTGCTGTTAAATTATTTTCTTCTGCCATAAATCATTCCAAAAATAAAACGATTAAAAGAAAAACAACTATAAAAACTGCTTGATAGTTGTTTAACTTTTTCATCAATTTATTTTACTGATCAGGAGTAGCACCTAAGTGTAAAAACTCTACAAGATAAGTAACAGTTGTTGCAGCAGTTGCCAGGTTATTAGCCAAAGGTTTCAAACGCGCATGTAGTGTTCGTGCTGCTGCTGAATAAAGTGTACTTGCAATAACAATTGCTTCACTTGTAGCAGGGCCACCTACGACACCAGCAGTTACGCCAGTACCAACAAAAGCATTAGCTGCATGACCATGAGAGTTTTGAATAATGTACAAAGGTGCATTAGCTGTCCAGGTTACTGCTGATCCACCATCATCAAGGATAGCTTTCTCATCAATAATTTGACCACCACCTGCGGCAGTACCTAGATCAAAGTCAACATCATCACCTGATGCTCCAGCAGTAACAATGTTACCTGCAGGAATTGCAATCAAATTACGAATAATAGTATCTGCAGGTTGTGTAAAACTTACGTCATAGGTTGCGTCTGCAGTTACTGCGATAGTGCCAGTTGTTACAGAAGTCATAGAAGTTACTAGATTATCAGCAATCTCTCTAACGTCACCTGTTCTTGCTGAGTTTCTTCCAGTATCTCTAATTTTATAAACTGGGTTTGCCATTTTAATATTGCCTCGTTTTAGTTATTAAATTATTTTACTAATAGATAAACTATTAGCCGAAGTTATTATTATTATATGTAAATACGCTACCAAATAAGGCAATAATAGTCTATATCAAATATAATACACAACTAATACCCAAAAATATTATCTGCAGGGGTATATGCCTGTTCTAGGCGTAAATTTCTTAAATTAGACAAAGGATCAGTTACCCTGGGTCTAGACATGATTAAATAACGTAAAGCATCGTAAGCATGGTCTTGTGCTTTAGTATCCACATCTTCAGGATTTGATTTATCTAGTGGGATATTCTGAAGTTCTTTAATTAAATTAGGACAACTATTAAATATTTGCAGTCTAGGTCTACCACTAGGCTGTATGCGTAAGTATTCATGTATCTGAATCTTACCTTGTATTCTGTTTTTATCTGATCTTCTTAGCTTATGGCCTTGTCTTACTAGGGTTTCACCTACTGTAGGGCCAAGTGTTCCTGTTCTGTTCCAAGCTGCTGTATCTAGAACACCTGCAACAGAAAAAGGATCTTGTAGTTCCATTTCAGTAATTGCGTAGCCTAAGTCCTGACCTGTTAAGTTTTTCTGATATAGCTCTCTGTAAACAATTAGTGTGCCATCTGAAGGATCTAGGGTTGCCCAGATACAAGCTGATTCACTGGCATAACCATAGTCAATACCTTTTACTCGCTCCCATCCAATAGGAATCTGAAAAGGAGGTATTACATGTATGTCTAGATCAAACTCTGTAAAAGCAGCCCCTTCATTAACATCCCAATTGCCTTCTAGTAATTGTTTACGCTGTGTAGGAGGCAAAGCCATTAACATTTTTTCATATCTGCCGTCATAGGCCAGATAAGGGTTATCATCTAGTTTGGCAGGAATAAACTTTCTTGTAAGTCCATCTGCTCCTTCAAAGCTTTCATTATAATCACAAGGATCAATATATCTTTTCTTTACCCAATGTGCTCCTACACCACCAGGGTTAGCAGTACAGCGCATGTAGGGGATTATCTCTGTATCAGTGGTTCTTAGTCGTGAAGCTAAGTAATTCCAGCTAAACTCTGTAGGAAGGTGAGTAATCTCATCAAACCCTATCCAACTATAAGCTTGCCCCTGATAACGATAGACATCAGCATCTCTTTCTAAGAAGCCAAACTCTATCTTGGCTCCAGAAGGGAAGTTCCACATCTTTTCTACTTCCCTATATTTACAGCCTGGAAATGCTTTTGGATATAATTCTCTTGATTTATCTATTAGTTCTCGTAGTTCTGGCATAGAGCGTCTAATAATCAGTGCTCTGTGAGCTGATCTGTGTGCATAGCGTAGAGGATCTACAAGCATTGCATAGGATTTACCTCCTCCTGCAGCTCCACCATATAGCACATCTGTTTCAGAAGCAGCTAAGAACTCTGTCTGTGGGCCTTCATTAGGAGCAAATACAACTGCTTGTTCAATATCATCTTTGAATGTTTCTGCTACAGGCTCTATTTCAACAATCTTACCCTGTACTGTTGATTTATTAGGGTCTTCGCTGAGTTTCTTGAATACTTTTTCTTTTTTCTTTAATTGGTGTTTGGTATTACTTAACTTACTTTCTAAGCGAGAGATGCGCTTTCTGGTCTTTCTTATGCCTTGCTTAGCTGTTTTATCTTTTTTAACAACAGAGTGATAAGTGTATTGTCTACGCTCATGGCCTTCTTTTTTAAGATAATTAGAAAAGGTCTGATGCGATATTTTAGCTTCAGGTATCTTGGCTTTAATGTACTCAATAGCTTGTCGTAAGGAAGGAAGCTGTTCTGTTTCAAATAACTGTAAAGCTTCTTCTAAGGTTTCTAAGTGGCCTGGGATTGCTTCTAATAGTTTTGTTTCTTGGTTGTAAACATAACCAAAAGGAATTAACCCTTTGCCCTTTGGTTTAGTCTTGGGAAATCTCATCGTAATCAGCATCTACTGTTGATGGTTTCTTTGCAGGAAGAATAAACAATGCACCTGTATTATCAGATATATTGTGATTAACATCTACTCTATCTGCTTTACCTAGCCCTATACGGTCTAGAATCGTCTGTGCGGCCTGTATCTTAACATTTGACTGTGGGATAGGGGCATCAGCTTCCATGACCTCTACGAGCTTCATAGCAGCTTTAGGAGCTGATTGGGCTAATATTTCTGACGCAAGTTCAATAATTTCTTCTTTTAAGGCTCTTACAACCTGTGGATAAACACCAGGAGCATATCCTGCCATCTCTGCAGCTACTCTTGAATCGCCACCTGCTTTAACAAGATTATCTAAGAAACTCTGTTGTTTCTCTGTATATTCTCGTTTCTTATGCTTAGTAGGTATGTATTGTGTTATCTCTGACATCAGTGCAATTAATATAAGTCCGAGTAATGGTTAAGTGGAATATAAGTACCAGTAATGGTTAAGTGTGACCTAGTTTAGCCTTTATTGTAATTATAAATACAGTATTTGTTTATTTTTTGTTTTATATGTAATACAGCCATATCCACCTCTAAAAACAAAACAAAAAATAAATTAAACTAATCTCTTGACTCTTATCCAATAGGTATACTATCTTTAACTCAGTTATACAATATGTAAAATAGTTAAAACTAAAACATATAAAAACAATAAAACAAACTAAAAACTACTCAGTTTACCTAGTTTACCTATAGTCTTACTATTCCCCCTCCTCCATTTACATAGGTTAACTATGTATAGCGGTTTTAGATTTTACCTAGTGCGCCAAAAGTTTTTTTTAGTGTGTTTTGGTTATTAATATTGACAACCTAAAACCTGGTAAAATGTATGATATTGCATTTATACCTCCCCCTACCCCCCTATGGCCTCCTGCCTACCCCTCTGTAAGGTTGTTAGATATAGATCAATAGACATAATATGTCAACCATTCAAACCTGTCCCCATTGGCTAGGCTGGCTAACCTTTACAGGCTGCACATTGCGCCCAGTGTGCTGTAAATGTTGCATTGACTCTCACCTTTCCTAGGCAAATCCCTAAGCAAATCAACACCTTATCCAGTGTTTAAACATTCCCTGAGACGCACAGAGAAGCGCTGTAAGCCGCGTTAATTTCACTGCTATCTAAGTACCTGATACAGGCTATCTCTCGAATTCACTGGTTCTCCATTATTTGTAAGTTATTGATTTTATTAGTATTTTTTTTTAATGGTGGATATCTAAGTAATTGATTTAAAAGGATTTTATATTTTTAACTGGTACCGTATTTGTAAATATGGAGAGAAAATGAAGACTGAAAAAATTCATTATTCCTTCATTCTTAGTCCATCAAACCTCAAGATTAGGAGGGGTTGACATCCATTATTCCTCCATTATTTGTAACTCATTGATTTTATTAAGATTTTAACTGCTTGTTAGTGACTATTTACATCTAAGTCATTGATAAATAAGGAAAAAATTAGTCGTTATAATTAACGCACATACAAACACAAGGACCACCACATAGTAACCGGCTATCTGAACTGCCCCAGTTGAACCAGTAGCAGATAGGAATAAGTAAGGTTACAAAGGGTACTCCCACTTGACCCAAAACGTGTTGGATAGCTTTTCATTCGATGGAGTAGATAAGGAATCTCTGAGGCAATAGCTAAAGAGAAGATAAGAAAACTTCAAAGATGCCCAGTGTTAAGCGAAACCATAGCCGCTCTATTGGCATGGTGTTGAATATGGTCGTGTAAAAAGCGATTTCTGAAGCGATCCGCCCTGTAAATGTAGGTTAGTTATATTACCGCTAATTAGTGCAAATAAGGTATTTTCCCCGTAATAATAAAACGACTTATCGAGAGATAATTTCCATAGGAAATGAATAGAGCAATTTCACCTATATTTTTTTATAGGTGTTTATTGTGTATGTACTAATTCTGGTGCATACATCCTAGACACTTAAAAAAGGTATTAATTATGAAAGCTCCAATCATTAAAAACACTAATTTCAAATCTCAATTGAAAACCATTTCAAAAGATACTTTGAATCAAAAAGCATCATTAGTCATACCGGCTATCAATGCATTTGTATCTGAGCAAGCAAATACGCATGGCAATTATTCGCCCTTGTCTTATCTGCATGGTCAACTAGGCAGTATCTATAAGCCTAAAGAATTCAAAACCTTGAACACCAAAAATCATCGTGATTATTGCGAGTCCATAGGTTTAGAATTCGATACTAAAAGCAAGACGTTTCACAAGGCTAAAGGTGTCACATCAATTGCTTACGATGCTGAATGGTATAAGCAATATGAAGCCCCAAAAGAGTCTACACCCTCTGAGAAGTTTGCAAAGGCAGTAGAGAGCGCAGACAAAAATGGCATTACTTTAGATGATATGATGGAAATCATCGCCGCTCATTTTGATGTAGAAGTGGCTACCAGCGATGAAGTATCCGATGAAATCGCATCACTTCAGGAGGCAGTAGCTGCATGTAAAGCTGCATAAAAAAAGCGTAACACTATTGCGCCTAGTCACCACGATAGGCGCATGGTTCTATAGGTGCATTGGTTTACCAGTGTATCTATAAAACCATACAATGGTTTACACATGGGATCACCTAGCAATGGGTCGATCCCTTTTTTTTAGCCAGCTATCAGCGAGGTAAATTGTGGCAGTCCCTGAGATAGATGAACTAGATTTTTCAGGACTAAAAGAAGTACTCGAAATTACTAAACAGGCATGCATTGCAGCTCAGGAAAAGTCTGTCCGTAATGCGTCCAGTTTAGATGAGATTGATTGCTCTATGCTTGATGAATCTGTAGCCAGAAAAATAATAACAGGACAATTACGTTCTAAAAATTCACCTTTAATTAAGAACCATGACTATGAGGTATGGATCTATGAATGAAACCCAAACTATCCAAGAGCTTTCCATGCGAGCTTACTTTGATCTAGCTTTCCGCAAAGAGCAAGGTGTAGTCAGTGCAATGCACATTCTACGCGATCATGGTTACGATTTAACCTGGTACAACGAACTAACCGACAAACTAGAATTTTTTCAAAATGTTCGCACAATTAAAGAATCCCTACACTCCTAATCCACGAGGTAAATTATGGAAAAAATAGAATTTAATACTGGCAGGATGTATAGCGATCAAGGGCAACGAATAGTTGCTGAGGTTATAGATAAAGAAGATTGCGAAGTCTTACCAATGTTAACTGTTAAATTTACTGATCTTGATCGAATGATTGAGGGAGTAGTTGAAGTCTTCTCGTTAACACAAGAAGAAATAATGCACCAATATGATACTAATCAATATATAGGTGCTGACTATTATTTTATAAACAGGAGTTAAGTCTTATGACTCATACCACTTTTGACAAGGGTGAAAAGGTATTGATAGGTATCCTGTTAGTAGCGATAGCTTTGATATGCGTAAACTCTTTTGACTATGAGCACGAGAAACTTCTAGAACGTATCTACGTTGAAGATGTTTGCAATGGGACGATACCTAACTACAAAGGATGGTCTACTGAAAAGCTTGAACGACTGCACCTTGCACCATGTAACTAGCAGAGTGGGAACTATAGCGTAGTAATAAAGAGATTTTCCATTAAGGATAACTACCAGAGAACCACGTAGGATCTACGCCCCACTCGACCCCCCACATTTTAACTAACAAGGTATATAAGAAATGAAAATCCATAGTGAAGAAATGATTCCAAATCTAGAAACTATGATGCAGAACCATCCAAATCCTAAAGAAGGGGATATGCTTGTATCAGACAATGGCGTAATGGAAACCTGCGCTCCATACGTTGGACAGATATGTGCAGAGTATTACACTGGTGATTGGTTAATACAGCCATACAGTAGGAACAGCGAGTACCTGAGTAGTATCAAAGAAGCTTTCGATTACTTGGACTATATAAGTGAAGAGAAAGCCCTTTGGGATAAAGGAGAAGTGTATTAAAAATCCTTGAGCACGATTTAAAAAGGCTCTTAAACCACAAAGGAATCCTGAGCATGATATAAAAAAGCTCTATGTATAAGGTAACCCAATGGCTTCACCCACCTATACATATACACCCGTCCTAGGCATGACGTAACCAAGCAATGTGTGGGCTATACCAGCTTGTACCTATGAACTCAAGCGCGTGACGCTACTTGGCGTTCCACATTGTTAAACTGCCTACCACTCGACACTCCACAAACTTCCATAATCTTTGCAGAATTTGGGAGTAATCTCTCTATCATTCTTAAACAAAAAGGAAAAGCACCATGACATTACTAGCACTGTATCCCTCTAAGAAAAACATGAAGGAACACATAGGCCAGCGACTTAACTATCAAGAAACCGCTTTACCTATGTTTGGCCCTGAGTATCGATCCAATGGGGTACTTACTGTATGTAATAGACCTCATATGACTGGACTAGGTAGAGAATGGTTTGGTCAGGTGACTGTAGAAAACGACATTATTGTTAAAGTTAAATAGGAGTTAAACATTGAAAATCCAAAGAAAATTTTATACAGAAGATCCTGATACAGGTAAACCTATAGCCTTAGTTCAAGGAGAAATAGGTTATTCCCCTATAACTTTAGATCCAGATTACTCACCACAAACAATTAAGGAGAAGCTATTAGAATCAAACAAAGTATTTGGTAATACCGAAAGAGATGTAGAGATAGCCTTTGAATGTTCTATGTTTGGATGGGATATTCCAGCAGCTAAAAATGTAACGCCTTACAAGTGGGAGTCAGGCTTAAATGAATAAAACAAACCACAAAATTCTAGAGTCATTAGAGCAAAGCATAGCAACATTACAGTTTCTCAATAGCGAGGGACTCATAGATGATTATTTTCCTGTAGGTGACAGTGTTACGTATGGATTTGATCTAGCAACGCTAGACGTGCAGGTAAAAGAAGCCGTTGATTTTATCCTTGATAATCTCAGAGATGATGCTGCTAGGTATGATCCGTCAGTAGGTGTAGACAACAGGCATATCAGACAAGCACTTGAGGGCATAGGTGAGTGGGGAGAAACACTATGACCATTGAAACAAAAGTAACCTTTGGTTCAGCAGACTTGAAAGCACTAGGTAATCCACTTCATTTGGTAGGTGCATCTTTTGATGGTGAAATATCATGGGACTATTACGCTGATGAGGATGGCTTGCATGGCCTACACTGGTATGCCTACAAGCTGGACTATTTGGTAGATGATAATAAATGGATACCAATAGACCCTGATAAAAGGTGTATGGATATCTTAGGTAATCAAGCAGCAGAACTGTATGAAGATGTCAGAGATCATTTACAAGAACTAGCAGGAGACTTATAAGTTATGACATATCCAAAGCAAGTAGTGTTAATCATCCATCATTCAGAATATGAAAGGCAGATTAAACGCATTATCTTTAAAACAATGCAGGATCATATGGAGTACATCAAAGATTTACCCGACAATCAGCAGCTTATTGAGCAGGAGGATAAAGCACTAGATCTAGCACTATCTTGGGACAATCCTTATGCATACACCTTAATTGATGAAGAACCACGCTCAGCATCTCAGCTATTGCATGACATGTTCAAGGACATAGGACAATCATACAAGGACTTCAACCCTAAAAACTAAGTCAAACAAGGAACAACAAAGCTATGAATAAAAATGGCTATATCTTATATCAAGGCCCATCAGTATTAGATGGTGTAGAAATTGTAGTAGTCGCTACTGGATTTGATACAAAAAGTCAGAACTCTAAAACAGGGGACATGATCCAGACTACTATCCTACTGGCCGAAGTATCCCCTATCAAAGCATCACAAACAGGACAAGATGTGTCTATCTGTGGTGACTGCCCTCATAGAGGAGTAGTGACTGATACAGGTTTAAAAGGCAGAACATGTTATGTAAACCTGGGGCATGGGCCTAGAGGAATACATGCCTGTTTTAAGCGTGGTAACTATGCTCCTTTCCCCTATGGTACAGGTCTGCTGGAAGGTAGAAAGGTACGCTTTGGTACTTATGGTGATCCTGCTGCTGTACCTATAGAAGTCTGGGATAAGGTAAGTGCTGAGTGCTTATCTAATACAGGGTACACCCACCAATGGCAGAAGCATCCAGAGTATCTGAAGTATTGCATGGCCTCAGTAGACAGTGAGGAGCAAGCATTACAGGTGAAAGCTTTAGGTAGAAGATACTTCAGAGTAGTAACAGATACTAATGATCCTGTTATTGGCAAAGAAGTTACATGTCCTGCAAGTGCAGAAGCAGGTAAGAAAGTTAACTGTGATACCTGCATGGCATGTTCAGGAGGTATAGATCGTGAGTCGAGTATCCGCATCAACATACATGGGGCATTCGCCTCTACTAATAACATCAACAATCTAATAGCTAGGGTAGCTTAAAGGGATAATGGTATGCCAACAATAATAGAAGAAGACTTTCCTTTTGATGAAATCAGAAAAGAATCTGGAGATTATTTCGACAGTATCAAAGAGATGGAAGACTTAGGATTCACTGAGAATCAGATGTGGTCAGTTGTAATGTCTGACCATGACAATGGGTATGTATATACCTATGGACCAAGGGGTCATTGTGTAAATTTGTTGGGTTATGTAGCTACCCAAGAGAAACATGATGGTGATACTTATTATGAAGAGTTAGTTGAAATAGATTGGGAGTAGTAACTATGAAAGAAGAAGACGTAGCAATGCTGAGTTTAGATACAGTTAGACAAGAGTTTGACAGGTTAGTTGATAGTGATTGGTTTATAACACATGTCAATGAGCTTGTAGATAGAAGGCTTCAGGACGTTGTAAGAGGCATTGAATTAGGTATTGAAGCAGTAGCTAAAGAAAAAAACTTATAAGGAGAAGTAACCAATGGATAAAAAATTCCAACAAGTCACCATCATCATTTCATCTGACGATCTTGGAGGAGATCGCCCAATACCCCCACTCGACATCCTATGCGACTTGATAGTGGACTCAACTGATGTTGATCTTATATCAATTAAAGATATAAAGGATATGCGTCTAATCATAGAGGAGGAGTAACCAATGGATAAACCACGTAATGTACTCTGTGTGATGAAAACATCTGATGATGTACCCTTCCCTGTAACATTGAGAATCGCTGTTACAGCTAAACTAGAGGACTCTAAGACAACATATGAAGCTTATCGAGAAGATGTAGAAGCTTCGCTAAATGTATATGGTATGAAGAACAAAATCATGTTCCATACAATGGAGCCTATCATTACTCTTATAGCTACTTATGGGCGTGATTCAATTACCTACCATCTACTAGACCTAATAGAGTACCCTTAATCTGCCAGCTTCAGATACCCAGGGTGAGTAGGGACATCTTAAAATACAATGCATATAGGTGAAGCTGGTATAGGGCTAGTGACCCTGTTTTCATAGCTTATAATTGTATTAATCCCTACATTATTTCTCCATTTACCTACAGAATTCTTTCACTTTTAGTATTAAAGGTGAAGATAATATGGAACTAGTCTGGTTTTGTTGTACTTGTTAGTGTTTCAAGATTAGACTATGTACATATTTTACATATCAATAATTATTTTTTATTGATTTTTATTAAAACAACTGAAAAACAAAGGAAAACCAAATGAACAATAGTGTACCTAGTAATGTTCACGTTCTTAACTCACCAAGAATAACTGCAAGAAACCACATAGAGAGTTTAGGTAGTTTAGTTGATACTCTCCCTGAGTATGGTGAAGCCCCTGTTATGTATGAGGTGGATCCTGCTGATAACGCTTACCACCGAACCCCAGGTTTGACCTGTTCAGATACCAAACGAGTTATCTATAACAAGATAAACAACCAACTAATTAATGTTGTAGGTAGTAAATACAAACTAGAGTATCAACCTATAGAATGTGTAAACACTGTAGAAGATATGTTAGTAAACTCTGGTTTAGACCTCACTGGTATTACTAGACGTTACTCTGAGTCCCATGATGGTGGACGCTATTTAACCTCTTATGACCTTCCTGCCCATGCTTTCGATATGGGAAATGGTGAAGAGAATATTCCCCAGATTCTTCATAGGAATAGTTATGATGGCAGTTGGCCTTTTACTATTGAGACAGGTGTGATCAGGATGGCCTGTACCAATGGTCAAGTCCTACTAGATCCATTGGCTATCTATACAGCCAAGCACACTCAAAGTTTGAATCCTGTCTATGGTGCAACCAAGATTGCTAAGTGTATCTCTACACTAGATACAGAGAGAGAACGCTGGGCAAACTGGAAGTTGCAATCTATCAGTAACATAGAGGCCTTCAAGATTTTTGCCAAGGCAGCTAAGTTCACAGTAGATCCAACTCTCAGTCTAGAAGAGATTTTCAGTTCCAAGACTTGGTTGAATGGTAGAACTAAAGACATCAAATTCTTGTGGAATCAGTACATCAATAAAGAAGCACCTACACTAGGGTCTAATGAGTGGGCTGTTTACAACGCTATGACTCATTGGAGTACCCATGCTGAAGGTAATACTGAGAAAAGCAAAACGAACATTGCCTCTACTCGCATAGATAGAAGAGACAGTATCAGGAAAGCTTGCACCTTACTGAAAGCTGCGTAACCACAGAGGTAACAATCATGTCTTATCACAAAGAGCGTCAGCTCATTGAAGATACTTTTGTCCTCGCATTTTGTCATGGACTTCAGACTGAACTGCCAGATGATGCAGTGATGGAGTCCTTTGTAGAGTTTGTAGTAGCAAGACAGAAGTATGATCAAAGCGTAGATGCAAAGTTTGAGTTTAATGAAAGTTTTATTTACTCATGCTTACCTAAATTTATTAATAGATTACACCTGAACGGAGGCAAAGAGTGGTAAAGCTTTCTAAGAAAGAGTGGGCAAAATTCACTGCTGTTTATGGTGAAGAGATGTACAAAGATAAATTGAGATGTAATGTCATTCCTAGTAAAGACAATGCTGCTTATGTCGAGATTACCTTTGGGCAAGGAATGGATCATACAGGCTATGATCTGGTAGAAGATTTTCAACAAAAACTAGTACAACAAGGAGAACTATTCGATGTCTGATTTATCAAATGTAATAGAAGGCGAAAGCTATTTTGCAAAAGTGTATGAAGCAGTTGCTGATTACAATGAAAAACAAAAAGAGGGCAGTGGTAAATACCAGTGGGAAATAAATGTTGCTGTAGATCAAGAGGTTTACGATGCATTTAAAGAAGCAGGTTTCAATGCAGGTATGCGCTTAGAGAAGCAAGGCATGATGGCTTACAGCAATAAGCCTGTGATTACCTTTTTGAAATGGGCTACAGATTACAATGGTAATTTAAACAAAGCCCCTATTGTTATGGATACTGACAAGGCTACCTTTGAAGGACGCATTGAGAATGGTAGTAAGGTCAAGGTGCAATGGGAACCTTATGCTTATGGTAAAGGTAGATATAAAAGACCTATGCTGTTAGCTGTCCAGGTTGTTGAACTTGTTGAGCAAGCAAAAGGTGAGATCTCAGATGATGAAGTAGCGTTTTAAAAAGGAGTTTAATCGTGAACACATATGAATTGAATGATAAGCAATATGATGTATCTAAGTTTTCACCTGACGCTCAAGCCTTATTTGGTTTAATAGTTTCTACTAAAGCAGAGGCAGAGGCTCATCAAAAACAACTAACAATACTGACTGAGGCTTACAACAGTTTTGCTGTACGACTTAATGCGTTAGTTAGTGAGGATGCTTTAATAAAACCAGACCAACAATGACAAACAAGGAAAACCATAAATGACTGAAAATAAATATAAGCGACAACATATCCCTTGTATCAATCCTGATTGTGGTAGTAGTGATGCTCTATCTGAGTTTCTAAATGGAAGTGCTTATTGTTTTTCCTGTGATACTAAGTGGAGTCCTTCTGATTATCAGAAAGCAAAGAATGGAGATGAACCTTTTGTACCTACTTTTGCTCCTAAATCAACAGTAGTAAAGGCAACAGGAGGAGAGATTCGCTCCATAGAATCAAGGTGTTTAACTCTACCTACTGTTAAGAAGTTTGGTGTCAGAGTAGTTGTAGATGAAGATGGTGATGATATTAAACATTACTATCCTTACTACAGTGGTGATACTGAAGTTATAAAAATCAGAGATGTTATAGCAAAAAGGAATAATGAATCTGGTTCCTTTCGCTGGACTGATGGTGCAAGCAAAGTGGACTTCTTTGGAAAGCAACTCTTTGAACAGGGGCAACGCTATGTCACCTTGTTTGAGGGGGAAATTGATGCCATGTCTGGTTATCAAATGCTTAACAATGACAGCACCAACTTTGCTGTACTAGGTGTCAAGTCTTCTTCAGAAGCAGAACGTGCAGTAAGAAAGAATCTAGAGTACCTGTATTCTTTTGAAAATGTAGTGCTTTGCTTTGACATGGATGAACCAGGTAGGAAGGCAACAGAGAAAGTCGCTCGACTCTTGCAGACAGGTAAGACCAAGATCGTTAGTCTGCCTCCTGGGTACAATGATGCTAACGAAATGCTCATGGAGGGCAAGGAGAAAGAGTTTAAAGATGCTTGGTATCAGGCAAAAACCTATACACCAAGTGGACTTATCTCAGTAAGTGATCATAAAGAAAGGTATTTGGATAGACCTACTAAACTATCTGTGCCTTTTCCTTGGCAGGGTCTAAATGAAAAGTTGGAAGGACTCAGGCAGGGGGAAGTCACTGTGCTTACTGCTGGTACAGGGCTAGGTAAGTCTGCAGTATGTCGAGAGCTTCAACATTGGTTACTACAACAGACCACAGATAACATTGGTATTGTCATGCTTGAAGAGAGCTATGAACGTACCATTGATGGTTTGATGTCTATTGAAGCTAATGAACGCCTGTCTAAGGATAGTATTAGAGAGATTTATGATACAGACAGACTAGGTGAATGGCATGATGCTTTGTTTGAAGGTGTTAATAAGAATCGAGTATGGGTCTATGAACACTTTGGTGAAAACAATCTCAATTCTATAGCAGATAGAGTTAAGTTCATGGCAGCAGGATCAGAATGTAAGTGGGTATTTATAGACCACATTCATATGATCAGTGCAGCAGGAGGTGAGAATGAAACATCAGAGATCAATAAGATTATGCATAAGTTCAGAGATTTATGTGAAGAACTGAACATATCTATTGTTACTGTATCTCATCTAAGGAGACTTGATGGTAACAAGGGGCATGAGAATGGTGCTGAAGTTAACCTTAGTCACCTTAGAGGCTCACACGTTATTGCTCAAGTAGCTGACTCTGTAATTGCGCTTGAAAGAAATCAACAGGCTGAAGATGAGGCAGAAGCAAGGACTACAAGGTTAAGAGTATTAAAGAACAGGTACTCTGGTGAGGTTGGTGATGCAGGATCTATTATCTATGACACAGTAACTGGACGCTTAACTGAACTGGATAACACAGATATAGAGTATTCTGCAGAGGAGACATTACTATGACAAAGCTTGTCTTTGATGTTGAAACTGATGGACTTCAGTACACTAGGATCTGGTGCATAGTAGCTCAAGATGCAGATACTAAAGAGGTATTTACCTTTGGCCCTAATGAGCTATCTGCTGCTGTTGAGTTACTTAATACTGCTGATACTTTGATAGGCCATAACATCCTTACTTTTGATATCCCCTGTGTTAGAAAGATCATGGATGAACCTGACTTTGCTAAAGGCAAAGAGATACTAGATACATTAGTGTTATCTCGTTTGTTTAATCCTGATCGTAAGACAGGTCATAGGTTAGCTGATTGGGGTTTGTTGTTATCTTATCCAAAGATAGACTTTGATAACTACTTACACTACTCAGCACAGATGCTGAAGTATTGCATCAGAGATGTAGAGTTGAATACTAAGGTATTCCATGAACTACGTCAGGAGGCTAAAGGATACAGTAGAAGGTGTATTGATCTTGAACATGATGTAGCTGAGATACTAGGTGCTCAAGAGAGACATGGATTCTTACTGGACTTTGAGAGAGCTTCTAAAATTCAGACTCAGTTACAACGTGACATTATTATTACTGAGAAAAGAATTAAAGAAACATTCAAACCTAAGATCATCAACACCAAACTGTACCCTAAGTACAAGAAGGATGGCTCCATCGCAAGGAACGCAATCACAGAACATGGTGATGGCACTAGGCTGACTACAGATGAACTAATTGAGATGAAGAAAACTACTTCAGATCATATTACTAGAACTAAAGTAAAAGAAGTCTTAGTCTCATCCAGGTTACAGCTTATTGAATACTTACAAGAGTTTGGATGGAAGCCTACTCAGTTCACTGATAAAGGCAGACCTATGCTCAATGAGAAAGTCTTGGAGACTGTTACTCATATTCCAGAGGCTAAGCTGATTAAGAATTACTTTCTACTAGAGAAACGTATAGCGCAGCTTAACTCTTGGATAGAAGAAGCTGACTCATCCAGCTTTAGAGTACACAGTCATGTCATTCATAATGGCACTGTTACAGGACGCATGACACACAGGAAACCTAATATGGCACAGGTTCCTAGTGTTAACAGCCCTTATGGTAGATCTTTTAGAGCTTGTTGGTGTGTCCCTAACAACTATAAGTTAGTAGGTATTGATGCTTCAGGACTTGAGTTACGCATGTTAGCTCATTACATGGATGATAAGGATTACACTAATGAAATCATATCAGGAGACATACACACAGCTAACCAACACCTTGCAGGACTTGAATCTAGAGATCAGGCAAAAACATTCATCTATGCACTCCTATACGGGGCAGGAGATGAAAAGCTTGGAAGTGTGGCTGGAGGAAACCAAAGCACTGGTAGGAGACTTAGAAAATCTTTCTTCGATAATCTCCCTGCATTTGCACAGCTTAGAAATCGAGTATCAAGAGCAGTACAAAAGAACAACTCCCTAAGAGGACTTGATGGTAGAAAGCTAGGTGTGCGTAGCGAACACAGTGCTTTAAATACTTTACTGCAGAGTGCAGGGGCCATTGTGATGAAGGAAGCACTAGTGATTCTCAATAAAAAACTAGCCTCTTATGACACTCACTTTGTTGCTAATGTCCATGATGAATGGCAGATAGAAACTGAAGCAAGTATTGCTGACCAGGTAGGTAGGATGGGAGTTGCTGCTATTGCAGAAGCAGGGAACTCATTAGAATTACATTGTCCACTTACTGGAGAGTATAACGTAGGTAATGATTGGAGTGAGACACATTAAAGATGTAAACAATGTATAAGAAGGAGAAGTAATGCCCCAGTTCAATAACAAATGCCCAGATTGCAAAAGCGATTTGATTGTAAATGGAAATCCAAGCGATGTTATTCAAGATTATCCTTTTGAGCCAGCCAAACACCTCACAATCCCTTTAATATGTTCAGAGGGGTGTGGTTACGAGTGTTATCACAGCTTAACATTTGTTTGTAGGGTGGATGAAAAAAATCCATTGGCTTTAACGTCAGATTATGACGCTCTGTTAGAACGAGTCAAAAGTTTAAAAACATCCACTATGAACCACGTAACGAATGTTCCAACAATCAAATCAGGCAAGGGTCTATACATCCCTAACAATGTATTGGCAGATAAATATGCATAGTCTAATTATAAAAGATATCTATTCTAAACTTGATAAGTTGAATGATGGTGATATTGATTTATCAGATGAGGCTATAGAAAAAACAGGAGAAGCAATTAAAGAAGTTATTAAACAATGGTCTACTCCTCAACCTTCTACTAAGTTTACTATTAGAATGTCTAACATTGGTAAACCTTTACGTCAGCTTTGGTTTGATAGTAAAGAAAGTAGTGTACGCTCTAGGATACCTCCACAAACATTTATTAAGTTTTTGTATGGGCATTTGTTAGAAGAAATAGTATTGATGTTTGTTAGGATGACTGATCACAAAATAAGTGATGAACAAAAAGAAGTTAGTCTTGATGGCATCAAAGGACACATTGATTGCAAGATTGATGGTGAAGTAGTTGATATTAAAACTGCTTCTAACTTTGGCTTTAAAAAGTTTGCTGATAACTCATTACATGAGAATGATTCTTTTGGATATCTTATGCAGCTTGCAGCTTATGAAACTGCTGAAGACTCTACTAAAGGTGGCTTCATTGCTATCAACAAAGAGACAGGAGAGCTTACTTCTTATGAACCAGGTGAACTAGTTAAACCTAATGCCAAAGTAAAAATAGAACAAATAAAACAAGCAATACAACAAGAGACTGCACCTCCCTTATGTTATCAACCAGTTCCTGAAGGCAAATCAGGTAACATGAAGTTACATACTAACTGTGTGTACTGCGCTCATAAACATACATGTTGGAAAGATTCTAATGGAGGTAGAGGGCTTAGAGTATTTAAGTATGCTAATGGTCTAAAGTATTTAACAAGAGTTTCTGTTTTACCTAAAGTAGAAGAGGTAGCTTAACTATATGAATGCAAAAACTATGAAAAAAATAAATGCTAAAGTACAAGAGTTCTGTATGGCTCTACTGAAAGAACAGTTATCAGATACAGAAGCAGCCAAAGTTACTAAAAAGTCTGTTGTAAAGGCAGAATATGCTACAAACAATTCATATCATTATGCTATTGCCTTATCTTCTAAAGGCATGAAGTCAATTATAAAAAGATTACTAAAGACTAAACAGCTAGATGTAATTACATTAGATGATGTAAAAGAATACTGTGCTCAAACAGGTAGGGGATAAGTGAGAAAGAAAAGAAACAAACGTCCTGCTTCTCTTAGAAGATCTAAAGGGGGCTATGACTCTACATTTGAAAAAGTATTACATCAGACAGTCTTGCAAGATTGGCAGCATCATGGTGAGCCTGTTGAGTACGTTATTGAACATAAGTATGAACCAGATTTTGTTAAGTGGTTTGGTGAAAAAAAAATTATCATTGAAGCAAAAGGAAGGTTTTGGGATCACTCTGAATATATGAAGTATGTTTGGATAAGAAAAACTTTACCTTCTAATACTGAATTAGTTTTTTTATTTTCTGATCCTACATTACCTATGCCTTTTGCTCAAAAAAGAAAGAATGGAACAAAAAGAAGTCACGCTGAGTGGGCAGATAAAAATAAATTTAAGTGGTTCACATCTGATACTTTACCTGAGAACTGGAGGACATATGAGCAAAGCAAAGAAACGCCTGAATGATGCAACACCTGCTGCTTGGGATGAAGCTTATAGCATTACTGTAGTAGATGATGAACAAACAAAAGATATTGTTAATCACCCTTTGCATTACAACAAAGGAAACATTGCCTGTATTGAAGCAATGGAAGCCATGCTTACTAAAGAAGAGTGGGTAGGTTATCTACGTGGCAATATATTTAAGTACCACTGGAGATTTAGAGATAAGAATGGCATTGAAGATTTACAAAAAGCTAACTGGTATCAAGATAAACTCATAGAAACTTTACACAGAGAGAATGAGCATGGGTAGAAAAAATATATCCCAGGAATACATTTACTTATCTGAAGTTCTACGAGTAGTAGATGGTGACACAGTAGATGTGTTACTTGATTTATCTTTTGGTGTGTTTAGAAAAGTTAGAATCAGAGCTAGTGGTATTGATACTCCTGAATCTAGAACACGTAACAAAGCAGAAAAGAAGCTAGGTCTAGCAGCCAAAGCAAGAATGAAAAAGTTATGTGCTAAAAAGATTTATGTTGAATCTCTCAATGGAGGAAAGCTAGATAAGTATGGAAGACTTCTAGCTAATCTATACACAGAAGAAGACAACACTAACATATGTCAAACTCTAATTAGAGAAGGACATGCTATTAAATATGATGGCAGTAAAAAAACTCATATATGGGCATAGCACTATGAACTGTTGGCACTGCAATACAAAGTTAATCTGGGGAGGAGATGTAGATATCGATGAAGATTCATTTATGCATGATGAATATTTAATTGAAACTAATTTACATTGTCCTGAGTGTAATTCATTTTTTTTAGTTTACTATCCAAACAACAAAGGAGATTTATATGACACTTCTACAATGGCTTAAAGAGTTCTTCACTGTTCCTGAAGTAGCAGAAAAAACTACTGCTGCTGCTAAAGAAGTAAAAAATATTGTAGTAGAAGGAGTAGAAGAGGTAGCTACGCAAACTAAAGCTAAAGTCAGTAAGATCAAAAGAAAAAGATCTAGAAATAAAAAAGGCAGGTTTGTTCCTGATGATCCTACGACTAAGAAGAATGAAGCTTACGAGGATAAATAATAACTTTATCTTTAATTAGTATGTTATTTGTTTTAGTAACACAGGTAGCTTCTACATCATAAGTAGTTTCTAAATAGTTTTTAAGAAAGGCACACTCATTAAGTTGATCTGTGCCTTCAAAACTTCTGAATACATACCAGGTTGGTATTGTTATTAAATACAAAGTTGTAATCATTTTTTATTTTCTACACTAAAAAAGCTAACTCAGTATCTTTGCAATACCAAGTTAGCTCTAAATTAAAAGCCTAACCAGTGTAGAAAACACTAATTAGTTGCAGGAGTCCCCCTATGGGGTTGCCCCCCAGTATATCACCATTTAGTCTTGTGTGACCAGTACCTAGCTGACATTTTAGAAGGCTTCGCATCTTGGGCATTGTGTCTAGCATAGTATGATTTTTTTCTAGCTTTATCTTTAGCAGTCTTTGGATTTTTACCTGCTCCTCTTACACCTTGCTGACCAAAGCGTATTAATTTTAACTTGTGTCCTTCTTGGGCTAAGACCATATGCGATTTAGTTTTATGGTCAGGTGTGCGCTTTGGTTTGTTTACACCCTTCAGCCTATACCTTTTCAGCATGGCTTTCCTTCTATCTTCATGTGCCATTATCTTTTCCTATAGGAACTAGTCTTCCTAGCTATTCTTTTAGGTTGTTTAGAATGTTGCTTACCTTTTTTTGTATCTTCTCGTTTCTTTTTAGTAGTAGCAGCATACTCTTTATTACTAAGTGCTTTGATTGCTTTCTCAGGTAGATATCTTTCACCTGTCTTAGCACTAGGTTTACCTGATTTAGTACGCCACTTTTGTTTAGTCCAAGACTTTAAAGACTTTTGAGATTTTTTGAGTGCCATTAGCTTTTGTAACCTCCACCTTTATCTTTATATTGTTTAGCCAGCATTTGTGCTTTTCTTGCACTCCACTGTCCAGCCTTACCACCTTTAGTACCCGACTTTATTCTATTAAATAAGTTCTTACGCATAGTAGGTTTAGTGTAATTACCTGCTTGATTAACTTTAGACTTACTTTTCTTCTTCTTTCTGACTGCCATTGTCATCCTCCTGTTTATCTAGTTTCTTATAGTAATCAACAATAGATAACACCTGCCTGATATACCTTTTTAATTCTGCCATATTCACAGATAAATTTTCATACCCTGTAGGACTGATACCATAATAAACATTAGTAGGAGCTTCTCCTTTTTCTAAGTCAGTAAGGTACTCACTCATAATAGTAGGAGTTAACACTGTCCACTCTACAGGTTTAGTATTTACTTTATTAGGAAGGGGAGGATGGTATACAGCAGCAGGCTTAGTAATAGTAACTACCTCTACTTGCTTTACTTCAGGCACGTAGGGATCGCTCCCTAGTAAAGCACAGCCACTACATGTTGCTAGGAGAAGGACTAGTGATATTCTCAAGCTCATTTAAAACCTCTTTTGTACCACGATTAATAATGTTCTCAATCAATTTAGGCTTTCTTAAACTAAGTACATTCATATTGTGTTTATCGAACTTACTTTTTAAGTTATTAACTTCTTCTCTGGCTTCTTCATTAGCTTCTTGAAGTAAATTAATTCTTTTAAAGGCTTCTTCTTTATCTTTTTCACCCTGGAGTATCTGCTCATTAAGCTGACTAATACTACTTTCAAGTAATACTTGGTTATCTGCAGACTGTCTTAGCTGCATAGCTATAGCTTCTTTCTCAGCTTCAGCTTTATCGTAATATAATTTAAAAGCTCCTGACACTGTAGTTAAACCTATTAATAATACTGCACTAACCTGCCACATATAACTACTCCTAGTCGTAGAAGACCTCGTTTTCAGATACTCTCTTAGGGATACAATACGCAGTAATATTTTGCTGGCGGTAGATAGGTCTGTTATACGCACTTGTTTTACCCTGTTCTATGGCTTTTGCAAAAAGATTACATCGATATATGTTCTTAAATAACATTTTATCATCTGAAATTACTTCATTGTTAACAACAACTACTAACAAGAAAGCCATCAGCACTTTTTGCGTCCACAAGTTCTTAGGTTACGAATCTCCTCATATCGCTCCAGCATTTTAACTTCTTTCCACTTATCCCAAACCTGTTTAACTCCCCAACCTGTAACAGATAGCATTAAACATAGTGAAAATAACAGGAACACAATGAAATAATTTCTAAATTTAGCTCTTCTAATTCTTCTTTTGCGAGTGATATCTCGCATATAATCTGCATGGTCACGTTCACTCTGTGCTCTAATGCGTTGGGTTTCCTGCCAAACATCAGCACAGCCAGCCATTAAACAAATGTCTTTAATATCTCTTTCAGCTTGTTTGATTTTCCTTCTTTGAATGGAAAGATCCATCGCCTCTTTAGTGGTCAATGGTCTTTTGAGTTTAGTTTTCTTTTCCCAGGAGTCTAAGTTAGCAGCAGTATCAGAGAATTTACCAAGGAGTTTTGCAGCATCAGAAGCGTTAGCTTGGGTATCACGTAGGGTTTGTATAACCCCATTCACAGCATTAAGGGCTGCCCCTATTGCCGCTAACTCGGCAAACATTTTATTATATAGAAAGAGCCTCTAGTCTTTTACAAAGACGTTCAGCCCTATCTCCTACCTGTGTGTGCCACCTACTGTCTCTGGCTTCTACTCCTGCTTTAAACCAATTATGAGACTTTAGAGCAGCAATGTGTTTAACAAACTTACTGTATCTAGGTCTTCCTAGATTAAACATCATATTTACACACACTTCCTGAACCTCATCAGGAAAATTATTCCAGGTATCACCAGTAAAAAGTATTTCACATTCACTAATAGCAGTGTCTAGATCTGTTTGAAAGACTTCCCATACTCTATCTTGAGTAACAGGAGTGCCTATAGGTTTACCATACTCAGGGTCATCTTCTAATATCTTGTGGCCCACACCAAACGTAAGAACATTCTCAGAGCACCTATAGCATTCATACTTGATGCCTTCATCAATTTTTAATTGTTCAAAGATATTTTCTCTAGATTGATGATTCATTTTTTTTAGCTTGTTTAATTGAATTATCTCTTTGATAAAAAGATTCTGGATTTTCGCCTGTTTCCTTGCTCAGAAGAATGGCTGCTGCTGGAATAGCAATACCATACTTTTTAGATATTGAGATTAACCTGTCATCAAAGATAACGTAATTAAATGTGCCTTCTTTTTTGCCACGGCTAAACCCGTCTTTGTAGCGAATGCCTTTAATACCAAGCTCATTAAGTAACTCAGAAGCCCCCTGCGCTGCCTGTTTTCTATTAAGTCTTCCACGCCAATAGGTAGGTCTTTGGATTCCTGTCCGTAACATGTCAATAAAACCTTCGCCAGTATTTTCAATACTACCTGCATAAGCCCTCCTCTGTGACTTAGGAGAGAACCTTAATGGCCTTGGCAATTTCTCCATGAAAGGCGGAGATTTTTGCAGTAATTGTTTTATTGTTTCGTCAAGAGCAAGCATTTTTTTTAATTCTGGATCAGCATCTATTTTAAGAAGAGCCGTTTTAACTTTTTTGGATTGTTGTTGCATCGGCAAATCGTAATCAAGAAATTCATCAGGCGAAGCGTCTATGTCTACTTGATACATGCGTCCAATATTAGGGTTCATTTTTTCAATTTCGTCTGCAAATTCAGAGGCTACTTGTCGATAGTCATCGTCATAGTCTGCATCAGCAGCGATAGCTCTAAAGTCCCTTGGCTCATCATGCATCATTGCTCTTTCGAGCATTTCCATTCGCGTATAATCTTGATTTTTTTCTGCCGCTGTATATCGCCTCAATAGTTCTTCTTCATAATCTAAGTCTCTAGGCGTTAACTGATCCCTGTAGCCCTTCGCTACATCTTCAGCTTCAGCAAAGTAAAGCCCATGTCCATATGCCTGTGCGCCTTCACCAGTGCCTATCTGTTTTGTTGAAAACTCATCAAAGTCATGTGAAGAGCCGTGGTACGCTTTAATCTTAGATACATCATTTAAACTTTTAGCTACATCATCTACACTTCCATCAGGTGTAGCATCAGCTAACTCTTTAGCTGCTACAGTTTCAAATGTTCCTGTAGCATCATCTCCTGATAATTTTGTAAAAGACTTAACTAACTTAGTTACAGCACCACCTAGTCCAAATCCCATTCTTTGTAAAGGATCTACATAAGCAACAGATCCACCACCTACAAGCCCTAGTCTTTTAAGAGGATCTTCTTCATCTATAAAAGGTATACCAGCTTGGACATCATAAGGAAGCCCTGTCATCTTATCTATACGCTCATCAGGCTCTATAGGTGCGTTAGGTACAAATACTTCACCACCTTTAGAATATTTTTCAGCTATATCTATAGCTTGAGATACTAAAGGAACAGTTTCTCCTACTTCTTTAGCAGCTTCTTGAAAGTTATCTTTACCTGATGCTGTTGCTATAGCTTTAAGAGATTCTTCAAGATAACCTATAGCAGGTGCAATACCCCCTGTAAAATTATTTCTAGAAGAAACATTATATTTTAAACCTTCTGCTATTTTATCTGCAGCCCAATAACTTGTTTGACCTGATATTTTTAAACTTCTTAAAACTTTATCTAAATAATCTTCATCTTCGTAAGCATCTTTAGCAGTTCCAGGATTTACCATCCCTTTAAATTCTCTTAAAGCACCATAAATAGGAATTGCTGAAACCATTTTTAATGCTAAACGAGCATCACCATTCTCTACTCTGGATAAAATTTTATTTAACTGAGCAGATTTAGCCATTGTCCAAGACAGAAACTGTCCCATTGCTCTAATAGCAGCGTTATTGTGTTGAGTAAATAAAAGTCTATTACCTACTAAAGGAATAATAGCGTCTCTATCTGCTGATATCCTTCCTGCTATATCAAGAAAAACTCTTCCACCTTGAACATCATCAAAAGCTTCAGTAATATTTTTATATTTTGAAAGAGCTTTTAGATTATCTCCATCTAGCCCTAAACTTTTTAGCTCATTAACTTCAGATTTAGTTAGTTTCTTACCAACTTTAATTTTATTAGCTAAAGAGTATGCCCTGTTAGCACCTACATCATATGCAAAGTTTCTAGCTACTTGAGTTACTTTTTTAAGTCCTACACCTCTAAAGAAAATATCTTGAATATTAGCTAAAAAAGCTTGCCCCCTGGTTTCAATCATACCGCCAGAAGTAAAGTTCAGTATTTCCCTTTCCCAGGTAGTGTCATATTTAAAATTGCTTAACTTGGAAAACCTTTCTGAAGGTTTAGCAAATGCAGCTTTTGCTGCTGTACCAAAGTTACTATTAATAAAAGGCTGTAATAAGTCTGGAAGGTTTGCAATAGATACAGTGCTAAGATATTGCATGTTAGCCATAGCCTGTAAAGTTCTTATAGAAGTAGTAGCTGTTTGTCCTACTTCTCCTTGAAGAGGTCTACCATATCTTCCCCAAAAAGCCTCAACACCATCAATAAGCATGTTTTCTTGGTTTACTCTTTCAGATGAAAGCTTTCTTGCAGCTTCAGGGTTTAAACCTTTTGCTTGATTTTTAAAAGCTTCTCTTATCCTGTTTAACGCTAGATTAATTAACTCTCCATTAGGGCCAAATGTTTTAGCAAACTCTGCTACTTTAATAGTTTGCATACCATACTCAGTAAGTACCTCTTGAGCATCTAATTTTAGCCACCCCTTCTGAGCTAAATATTTTACAGCTTCTTGATCAGTTAACTGTCTGGCGTTTTCAAAGTAATTTGCAGCTTTTCTAAATGTTCTTAAACCTGATACAGGATCAACATCAAAAATCTGTGATCCTCTAAAGGATGCATTGTCTCTAAATGCTGGCTTAGATGTAACAGAACCTGCAAAGTTATCAGCGTTTAACTTCTTACCGTTATTTCGTACCTGAATACCTATAGCAACTTCTAAGTCTTCTACAAAGTCTACAAACTCAACAGAAGCTCTGTCTATATCCCACAACTGTGGAAGGCCATAGTCTTCACCTAAATCTTCCTTAATACGAATACCTGAATTTTCTACAAGTTTTTTAACATAGTCCATCTGTTCTTGATAACCAACAACAGCTTTTCTAACACTGGCAATTTCTTCAGCAGTTACAGGTTTTAAGTTACCTGCAATACCTTTGTAACCTACTTTTAAAGAACCTGCGTCTATAAACCCACGCATTACTTCACCAGCTAAAGTGTTTATAGTTCTATTAGACTCAGTTACTTTTAAAATATTTTTTTCTGTTAAAGATCCAAGTTGTTCTACTATTTTTTTAACTTCTGGAAGTTCTACAACACTGTTAAGTTTTTCAAAAAAATCAGCATGGAGTTGTTGAACTCTAAACTCAACAGAATTAGCATCTCCTTGGCCTATTCTGCTAAATAACTTATTTCCTATAGCTTTAGTCCATCCACCAGCAGCATCCATTTTTGTAGCTAAAGTAGAAGAAGTCATTATCTTTAACTTAGCCATTGTCCTACCAGCTAAAGACTTATAGGCGTCCCCTATAATAAGGTCTCCTGTTTCTTTTTGAATCTCAGTTAAATAAGGAGAAGCATTTAAACGCCTACTAAGGAAACCAAAGCCAGCTCCCGCTGCCATTCCATAATAAGTCCAATTATGATCACCATCATCATCAAACATATTGCCTATTACACCACCACCTGTTGCACCTACAACTGGCCTAGTAGCTTCAGCTAATAAAACTGACAGTATTTTGTTTGATAGCTCTCCTTTTTCTGCTATATCATCTATAGTGTCTGCAAATGAAGCAGCTTTTTTTTCTGCTGTGTTCATCATATCTACAGTAATATTTTTTTGTAAACTTTCCTTATGCCTTAACGCATTCTCTAATCTTTTTTCATAGATAGCAGGATTTTTTAAAATCTTTGGATTAGCTAGTTTTTGATTAAGTTTATTAATAATCAAATCTACTTTAGATAAGCTAATAAGCCTTTGTTGAATGTTCATATCTTCAAAAGCTACTTTTTTAGCAGGTTCTTTTACATTAGCAACTGAGGTGCGAACAATTTGTTCCTCACCTTCTGTTAAGGTTGGTTCAACTTTAACTGTTTTATCTGTACCACCTTTAGAACTGTTGTACCATGCACGTACAAAATCAGCTTGGCTTACATCTTCTCCAACAGCAGCCCTACCTCTTAAAGTAGCAAGCTGATTTTGATTAGCTAGAGTTGTTTCATCAAGTGCGTTTTTCCACCAATTTCTAACGTGATCAGCTTGAGTTAATATAGGCGCAGAATTAACTACATCCTCTGCCTCTTCAATTACTTCTTCAATAAGCTCTTTGCTTTCTTTAGAAGCTTTGTCTTTAAAGTAAGGAAAAACTTTATCTAACCCTAAAGAAGCAACCCCTGCAACTGAAGCAGTTACAGCCACACTAACTGGATCGTCTACTGTACCTTTCCTTCCTACTTGACGTAATGCTTCAGCACCACCTTCATAAGCAGAAAACTGTGCTGCTCTTGCTGCCATTCCACCAGGGACAAGAGCGTAAGCTGCAAGTAAAACAGGATCAAATACATAATTAGAAACTTCACCTACTGTCATAGCAGCAGTGTAGTCTTCAGGTGAAAGATTTTTAAATTCAGGATATTCAGCTTTTATATCAAGCTGCCTTTGCATATTGTTTAGCTCAGAATTTAATTTAAAACTTCCTCCTTTGGTTAAAGAGTCGTAAGCCGATGAAAACACACGACCAATACTTCCAAGAGTCATATCCCCTTGAGCAAATCCAAAAGATAGTTGCCTTTTTAAAGAAGCATCAGAAGGGTCATAACGTAAGCTCTCAGGAACTGGTACAGGCTTTAAATCTGTTGTAGCTTCAAAACCTTTTTCTATAGAAGCTAAAAACTCATCACTAGTTAAATAAGACATAGTTAACTTTATAAACCCATTTTACTTAAATAGTCTTGCGTTTGTTTAAGCAATTCAGATCTATCTCCTGTAAAAGAATTACCTGTTACAGGACCAGCATTATAAGAAATAATAGCTCTAACAGGATCATTATCATAATGTTCAAGCAAATTATTAAAATATAATGCCCCTAAACGCACATTAACTTCTGGATTGCGTAATAAATCAACAACTTGTTGCCAAGCTGGACCTTCTTCCTTAGTCATTTTGTCTTGAGAAGCAGCTCCTTTTGCTGTTATTGCTATTGCTTCTTGAGCAAGCTTTTCATCATAAGGAACACCAAGACTATCAGCTACTTTAAATATATTAGGAGTATTGTAACCAGGTTGTATTGCTGTACTTACCTTAACTTGTGTAATGCCATGAGCATCATGGTTACTTCTGGATTTACTTCTATTAAAAATACTTAAAGATGATGAAGACTCTACATCAGGAAGTGTCATACCATCTGGATTATCTGTAAATAACTTTACTGTTGTAGGATCTAATGGTTGATTTTCAAAAGCAGTCTTAAAAACACTATCTATTGATATTTTTTCATTAGGATTACTTAAAAGACTATCTTGTGCCGCCTGTATTTCTTCTTCAGTAGAAACTATTATTTCTTCAGCTACGGGTTGTTTTTGTTTGTTTTCTTCTTTAGCTAAGTATAGTTGATTATCAAGACGCCACTCCCGTACAGTGCTATTTATACCCTCTGGAATAAGCCTCCCCGTCACTATATTTTGTGGATCGCCAAACATACTGTCCATTAGATCTTCTGCGCCCCTAAGAGCATCTTTATAAAGATCATTTTCAAACACGTTTTTATGAATTTTAAGAGCTTCGTCTAAAACCTTTCTAGAATTTTCTAAACCAGTAGTTGCTGCTTCCCGTCTTCCTCTAGAAGAAAGCTCTTCATTGTTTTTAATTTTATCAAATTGTTCTTTTATAGAGTTAAAGAAAACACTAACACCCGCCTTAATAGCAGGGTCTTTAGTGCTGGCTATGTGCGCTTCTTTAATGTGATACTTTAGCTGTTCAATTCTGTCGCTTTCAGGCAAATTGTCTATAAAAACAGTGCCTGATTTTTTGTCTATTGTAATTGTTCCATTGGTTATTTGTGTAGAGAGGTGGCTCCTTAACCCCTTTTTTATTACGGCTGGAGTATAAAAACCTAAATTAAAATCTTCATCCTTAACATCTCTAGCTAAAACATTAGTTAAAAACGACACCTCATCTTTAACTATTAAATCTAAATATTCCTTTCTTGTTTTAGGGTCGTCTGTTTCAAGTTTATCGTCAACTACTCTAAAAAAGTCTATATCACTAACAAAACTAGAACTTAAATTTTTAACATCCTCTGACGAACCAAAAATAATTGTATTAAAAAGATTTTCAAAAGCACCAGGATCTCTTTTTTGTAATATTTCTTCATATTCTGGATGGGCTACAAGTCTATGATAAACTGTATCTGTAATACCTAGCTCTTTAGCCTGGGTAAGAGAAGAATGTAACGTAGTTTGGAATTTGTTAAACCTAACTGTATTTTCTGCACCTTGCCCTGTTTTAGCAGTTACAGCTGTATAAAAAGGTGAACCTTGTAAAGCAAGTACAGCTGTATCTATCGCATTATCATCCCCTTCTAAACTTGCCTCAATAAGATCAACAAATACTTGACGCCCTTTTCCAGTTTTAAAAGTTTTGCTTATGCTCTCAGCATATTCAGAATCAGGTGAACCAGTAAGTATCCAGTTAGTAGATCTTTCCATTAGTTCATCAATACTCTTGCCTCCTAAATAAGAACCTCCTTTAGCAAGCAACTTTGAAATTTTACTTCTAGCAAAGTAATTGTCAGGATCTTTAGCAACTGCTCTGTCTCTAATTTGTTTTTCAGTAGGAAGCGTTGCAAGAAGCAGTTTTTGCTTTTCTAAAGCTTCTACATGGTCTTTTAAATCTTTTTCGTTTTCTTCCCTATTGTGAGCCACACTCATTTTAATAATGTTTTTGTCTGACTCATCATTTGTCCCAGATTTAAGTATTAAATCATCTGCTATTTGACTTTCCCAAGTTGTAATAGCGTTTGGTGCAGAGTAGATAGTATGTTCATCATCAATTTTTTTTGCAAAAAGAGCATTTTCTTTTGATTTAGCTAGAGCAGATCTGCCAGCTTCAGTATTAAGAAAGCTTTTAGCTTTATCACCTAGAACAAGATTAGAGGCTACATTTCCTAATGTCTCTAATCCTGTGGTAGCAATTGCTCCTACTAGAGGCTGAAGCAACATAGCTTTATATTGATCTCTTCTTAGCTGTCTTCGTAGTTTTCTTTCTTCTTCAGCTTTATTTCTATAAGAATCAGCAGTTACTTCTCCTAATAAAGAATAAAGTTCACCTTGAGTTGGCTCTGCCATTTATGTTGCTCCTAATAAAGAAGAAGGTTCTTCAGGTATAGGTTGTTGAATATTTTCTAATAGAGAAGTTCTTTCTGGTAAGGCTGTTTCTTCTACTTGTTCTGTTACTTCTTCAGGAATACTAGTAGATAACTGTTCTAAATTTTGTTCTTCTATATCTTCTTCATCATCTTCTTGAATAATAAAATCTATACCTTGCCTTTCTGCTAATGCAGCAATCATATAAACAATCTGTTCTACCATTGTCATCATTAAATCAGGATTAATAATTCCATCTACAAATGCTTGATACATAAGCACTTGAGCAATATCCATTAAAGGTGTGCCTTGTTCAACTGAATCTAAAACAGAATTATATACTTCTGGTTCTATTAGCTTTGTTAAAAAAAATCTAGATGCTTCTCTAGGATCTGTAATAGCAGCAGGTTGCTCCCAAGCGTAACTATCTTCAGGGCTACGTGTAAGAGATTCACCAGGAATAGGTCTTTTAAAAGATGTCCCTATTTTATAAAAGTCTTCGTCTAATGTTGCCATATCCTTACCTATTAATTACTACTGAAGAGAAAACCCAAATTGAGCACCAGGAAATTTAAAACGCTGTGTTCCATTAGGCCCAAAAATAAAAGGCATTCCTAATCCTTCAGGAGACATCTGACTAATAATTCCATCACCCACAAAAGAAGTTTGGCCCATTAAATCAGGTGAAGGTGTCATTATATTTTGTGATAAAAGTTGATTTTGATACATTGCTTCAGGAGCACCAAAATAACCCATTGCTGATACTGGTTCTTTTTCTGGAGGTTCAGGATCTCCTACTAGTTTACCTGTTATAGCACTAGTTACATATTGACTTGCTGCTTTTGCAGGAGCTTCGCTTACTTCTTCTATAATTTTTCTAGGAGATAATAAACTACCTAAAGTAGTTTTTAATGTTTGTTTGAAAGGATCATTTGCATCTTTAACTCCAGACATAAAGTCATTCCATGTCTTCATTTGTTCAGGAGTGCTTTCCACTAAAGTGTTCATATAATCTGGATTATCAGTAATAAAGCTAAGGGTATCCCCCAAAGGATTTTTAGAATTTTCATTTGTATATTTTGAAATATATTTAGATATTGCATTTGTTGCATTAGTACCTAAGTCTCCACCTTTATTTATATACCCCTCACTAATATCCCCTAACATTTCTGAAGCTTCTTTTTCTGTAAAATCTGGTATTTTTCTAGTATCAATATCAACACCACCAAAAGAAACTGTACTCATTTCAGTTAATTTAGTTTCAATTAATTTAGCTCTACCTTCTGGCCCTTGCATTAGTTCTTTAAAAGTGTCTTCTAGCCCAGGAAAACCCTCATTAAAATTTTTACCTACTACATCTAAAACAGATTCTTTAAAAGTACCTGTCATGCCTTCTACACCAAAAGGATTGCCTGGAATTTTATTAGCTAAGAATTTAGTTGTTCCTCCTATAAAATCAGTAGCTGCTTTAGTTAAAGATGAAAAACCTTTAGTAAGTTTTCCTCCTACTATTCGAGCAGTATCTACTAACCATGAAGCTCCTTTAAGACCAGTAGTAGTTAACCCTTTTCCTAACAACTTTAATGCCCCTTTTCCTAGTTCTTTAAATAGACCCCCTAACATTGTTCCTAGACCAGGAATAAACATCGTAGCTACTTGTGCAAAAACACCTAGTTTTCCAGACCATTTGCCTATTTTAGTAAATGCTTTTTTAATTCCTTTACCTATGTTTTTAAATAGTTTTTTAAAAGGTTTAAATATTTTTTTTAAAAAGCCCATACTTTATCCTTCTTCTCCAGTTGTTTCTTCTTCGTCAATTGTTTCTTCTGCTACTTCATCTGCTAACTCAACAAAACCAATATCTCTAAAATCTTTTATGCTTACGCTAAATTTATTTAGCATATTAAAAAAAGAATCACGTTTTGTATTATGTTTATCTTGAGTCATAAACGCTTCATTTCCTAAAATTGCATTAATAGCACTAATTTTTCTTTCTTGATTAGTTTGATATTCTTGGAAATCAAAGTTAGCTTGATCACGTAAAGACTGCCAAGCTTGAGATAATGCAGTTTTATTCATGTCAAACTGAAAAGCTGCTTGTTGCTGATTAGCTGCATTAGTAGCTGCAGTATCAGCTAAATTAACTTTTCTTCTCCACTCAATATTAGATTGTTCAACTGCTTGAGCATTAGCAGTATTAAATTGTTCAACTTGTAAATCTTGTTGGCTATTGAACTGACTTATTTGTGTATTTATTTGAGACAAAAATTGTTCAGCTTGTAACTCATTACCAGCATTAATAGCTGCTACTCTATTAGTCTCAGCAGAGTTAAACTGCTCTAGTGCATTAACTTGCTGACTATTAAATTGACTTAAATTAGCTGCAAGACTAGTAACAAACTGTTGAGTTTGTAAATCACTAGAAGAATTAAACTGTCTAGTAGCATTTTGTACTGCTGCATCACTTAACATTCTTTGTTGTTTTTGTTGTGAGTCAAGCATATAAGCTTGTTGCTCATTGTTTAAATTAGTCATGTCCATCTGTAAAAAGTTTCTAGCATTTTCAATACTTACTTTTGTAAGTGAGTCTGCTTCTTGTAAACTCATAGACGCTAAAGAGGTAGCATCCTGCATAATAGCCTGTTGTCTGTTGTTTAAATCCTGCAAAGTTGATGTCTGCATAAATTTACTATTAGACAGTTCTACTTGTTGTGCAGCACCAAACTTAGTTAAGTCTATGTTAGCG
>VTLG01009327.1_pt1 | contig 42822 bp, 52 predicted proteins | sample 4694571 | NCBI WGS metagenome assembly VTLG01 (sample SAMN12604809, study PRJNA352737) | marine metagenome | biome: ENVO:00000447; feature: ENVO:00000209|ENVO:00000569|ENVO:01000036; material: ENVO:00002151; isolation source: viral sequences binned using virsorter ...
TATCACTGCGGGATTTGCCGCCTCTAATTCAAAAGCCGCAACTTCACCCCCCACCGACTCCACAATTCTCGCATTTTGTTCAATAATTTCTTGCCGCGACAACACATCTGGCAACATATTAACCAGAGCTTCTTTTGCAGCGTATGCAGTTTCTTCGTTTTCGATAACAGGAGTGACAGGGGTGCCAGCAGCATTTTCAACACGCCAGCCAGAGAAATTTTCTCCCTGCGGCGTTTTACCTTTAAATGGGGTAACGTCATAAAAATCCTCCTCAACGGCAGGCTCCCCGTTGACCATAGAAAAAGGTGTGTCATTTACAAAATTAACAGCCTGTTCTTCTACAAAAGCTATAGGATCTTCAGACTCTATAGGTTGTTCAAAGGCCTCTCTTGCCAAGGGCTGAGGGGCCTCTGGGGCCGAAAGTTCAGAAAAATCTGGCGCTACTCTTGGCCCTCTTGCGCCAATGGTAGATTCTAGAATACCAAGGGGGCCTTCTGCCAACGCTTCCAACCAAACTTCGCCCGGTTTCTTTACTTCTCCTTCAGAAACTAATTGAGCCGCCGCCTCACCAGCGCCTCCCGTTAACATCTGGGTGCCGACTTCAGCCCCTGCCCCCGCAACCCTTGAGCCTACGGGCAATGCTCTGGTTGTCGCTTTTGATGCCGCTCTTGCGATCACCTTATTCCTTGCGCCCTCTGAGAGAGCCACCTTGGAAGCAAGGCTTGCCGAAGAATCTTGAGCCGCTTTCATCCCAGCAAGATTAGCGGCAGCCACCCTTTGCGGCGCTGCTACAGCTTTAGCTACAGGTTTAAACAACTTACCCGCAACGCCACCACTTATCGCATCAAATACAGCAATTGGGACACCGCGTTCTAAAGCAAAACTTCTTGCTTTCGCCATTTTTGCGGGATCTTGCATAAAAGCCAGAAGAGCTTCCGGGTCAGAGGTATCTATACCCTCCTTATTTATGGCTTCCACCAATGAATTAGAGTACTCAACAGCCAAGCTACCTATGCCTGTTCCTGCTGCCGCGCCAAGAATACCTCCCGCTACACTGCCAACTACAGGAACGGTACTTCCTGCGGCAAACCCCACCTTCCCACCAATAACAAGACCAGCAAGCGAAGGAATTGAATTAACCAAACTTGAAACAACAGTATCTGCTACGGCCTGTGGGTTAGTAACGACAGCAGCCAATGAATCCAACCATCCCTCTGTTTCCTGTATTTCTTTCATGCCCTCCTGAACGCCCTCAGCCATATATATATTGCCTATATCGCTAACGTCTTCGGCAATAGATTCCGCAGTTTCCTGAGCAGACAAAAGACCAACCTGATTGGCCATAACAGCGCCAGCCATTTCCAGTCGGTTCCAGCCTCGTGCAACAGGCGCACCTATATGACGAGCAAACGCATTGCTCGAAAGCTCTTTTTCTTTTTCAGGAGAAGGTAGGGGTTCGGAGGCTTGCTGACTATGCCAATGTTCGGCGGCAAAATTTAATACATCCCGCTCAGAGGCCCCTTCTGGACCGTCTATAACTAAAAGTGTTCCATCGGGAGCTTCAACTTTATATTCAGCCATGAAATTAACTCTATTTGAGGATTTTATTACTGTCTTATTGTAAATCCAGACACGTCAATGCCACCGGGCGCAGTCCCTCCCGTCCGATTACGTCTAGCATACCATTGTCTTGTCAATTCCGCCTCAAGGTCAGCCATAAACGTTGGATTATTTCTCAAATCAGTCAAGGGTTCCGTTGTTAGGTTCCTGTCTTTATATTTTCTCGTCTTAGACATAGCGGTGAGAGCAGCTTTAATTTGCACGGATGCGGTAGCGAAGCGAGGCTGGCCCTTATTAAAATCGTTCAACACCTTGGAAGTATCTGCTGTCTGTGCGTCCACGCGACGCTGGGTAGCAGCGGCTGCCGCGCCAGTAGTGAGCTTGCTCATGTGATGAGGCGCTTGAATCTTTCTTAAATGAGCGTTTACACCCTTGTCTAAAGGATTCCCTACATCAAGATAGAAAGAATCTTTCTTTTTAGGAAATACGTTTTTATACCGACTATTTATTTTTTGTATTTGAGCCCTATTATCGCCAGCCTCATCAAGCTCTGCGAGATATTGTGTTCCTAATGTATTGACGGCCCTTGCTCTTTCAAGTTCAATACTCGTTGAAGCATTCGGTTTCATTGCGGCCATCAGTTGAATTTCAGATTGACCCTGTTGAAGCTGCAATCTTACAAGACCAGACTGAATATCAAATTGCATTTTTCTACGAGCAACTAGATCCTGTTGTAGTTTCAAAAGAGTCTGGGTATCTGCTTTTTTATCAGCCTGTTGAAGACTAATAAGACCTCTTTTGTTGGCATTTGTTATTTCAAGGCTCTTCATTTCTAGAAGGCCAATTTCTTTGGTAGCCTTTAAATTATCATTCAGCGCCGCCGCATAATCATCTTCAGCCCCCTTTTGGAGCGCAAGGGAACCCAGCAACCCTTGTTGCAACGCACCCGCCAAAGTTGGATTGCCCAACAGCGAAGCGCCAAAAGTTATCAGGATGTTGTTTAATAATTTGTTGCGTCTTCCCTTCGGCAGTTTCCCGGTCTCTGCAAAAGTTCTGATGGCCTCTGCGTCTTTTTTCAGAGAGTCTATATAACCTTGAGTGGCCTTTTTAGAATCTGCTCCGATTTCCCTGAATATTTCATACGCCCGGTCGTTGCCTTTTTTTGTATCTTTCCGCCATGCGTCGATATCAATGGGCTCGCCAAGACGCTTGCTCTCGTTTTCCCACGCTTTTTTAATTCCATCAACGGCACCTGAGCGTAAGAGTTGGTCTCTTTTTGTTGAAGAAAGCCCCCGCTCTACGAAGTTATCGTCTAAAACAGAACGAACGTTTTCAAGGCCAGCGGCAAGATTTTCCTGAGTAGCAAAGGCCTGTGCGTCAGATCCGGCGGGCTTTACTTCGGGGCCATCGGTCTGGTCAGCCGCCGTCAAATCTGACGGGTCGGCTCCTGCGGCCAAATCTGACGGGTCGGCTCCTCCGGCTGGGATATTGAGCAGAGGAGAGCCACCCTCGCCACCTTCAGTTGACGATACTTGGGAGACTAACGGTTTAGCGGTACCCTTCTGAGTAACAGGGGCCTGTACGGCAAATCCTGCGGGCTTTACTTCAGGGACAATGTTTGACTCCACGTTATTGGCTTGGACGGGAGGAGCAATGGGCGCAGGAGAGAGCGGTCCACCATCGGATTTGGTGGAAGCATCTGTGGGTTTTTTGCGCAAGCCATACTGATATTTCTTAATATCGTCCCAAAGCGTCGAAATTGTTTGAGGTTGTCCGCCCTTTAGTTCCGGTCCACGGGTTTCAGACTGCTCAGGCGGCATAGCTACTTCTGGACCCCTTCTGGGAAGGGCCGCCACCTCCCCCATAGCTGTCAATCCACTTCTAACATCCTCAACGGGATCTCGCCGCTCAATCATCTGATCAATCGCAGCATCATCCATTATGCCAACACGCTTATATATATCCCTCTGTTGTTCCCTCCTTTTCACAAGACTGTCATGAATTCGTTCTTCAGTCGATGGCCGTGTAATGTTTCTGGGGTTGGATATACCCTTATCTCGTCTCCTATAAGCATCGATCATATCAAGCCCTGTTTGGGCATAAATGGTGGGGAGTCCCCCAACATAACCACCATGTTTGGCTTTTTTAGTAGCCTGCCTTCTTTTGCTGAGTTCCTCTAAGACCTTCATAACTGAGATTTCCGGGGTGGTTTCTGATGCCGCAGCCATTTTTCTATGAGAACCACTAACACCACCACTGAACTTACCGGCCCTCATTTTAGAGACACCGCCATCATCAGGGGTTGGATCTGCCCTTCTCTCTTTTCTTATAACATTAGCTGCCACCAAAGAAGCCAACCCACCAGTTTCAGTGGGATTGCTTTTATTAAAAGGCTGCTTACTCGATCCCCCCGCAAAGCCAGAAGAATTAGGAACAGCAAATTCACTGTCTGAGTCTTTGGTCCCTTTTAACTTCTTATCAGCCAAGTATTTGTTAACCAATTCTGATATAAGGCCTCCAGTGTTAGCGTTAACAGTCGGCGTTAACATCTGGGCGGCTTGCCCTGCGGGAGAGGGTTGCGGCTGGGGCTGTGGTGCCGCAGCAACTTCAGACATAACAGGGGGCTGCATCATGGCCAGACGATGGGCAACGCTGGGCGGTTGTTCAGCCGCCTTTTCTGTAGCAGCGGCAGCCTGAGCATCCGCTGTCATGCTTTCTATTTCCTTTAACCTGCCCGCAACAAGGTAAAGAGGGAAATGGCCAGTAGGCTTCTCAAGCTCTGCTTGCAACCTTTCCTTCGGTAGACTCTTTATAAGATCGTCGAGTTCTACAATCGTCATGCCACTAGATAAACTCATTATCTATCTCAACCCTCTCAATAATCCCAAACCACCAAGACCAAAGCCCATCATCTGCTGTGCATTACTGGGCTGCGCGGTATATTGAGTTGTTTCCATTGTTGGAGATACAGGAACACCGCGAAGTATTCCGCTCATGAAGCCAAGCTGTTGTCTGGGAAAGTCCCTTTGATTGAGAAAATCAGAATAGGCAAGATCCAACGCTTGCTGCTCGTCTTGCTGCCTAATGCCTGAAGCCTGTCTCAATATATCGGCACGTCTCGCCTCAAACGCCTGTCTCCTGTCTGCCTGTTGACCTAATTGAGCCGCTGCTGCCGCCCTTTGTTGGGCACCCTGAAGACCAAGCTGGCCAGATCGTAAGCCAACATCTGCTTGTTGCCCAAATCCCTGTCTTACAGCATCCTGAGCAGCAAGAGCCTGTCTAGCCCTTTGTTGCTGGGCCTGTTCCTGCGCTGTCTGTCCGGTAAGGCCAAGCTGGGCCTCTTGTGCCCTTGCTCTTTCAGCGGCTTGATATCCTGCTATTCCTAATTGGCCCGCCTGAGCGCGAGCACGCTCCTGAAGCTCCTGAGCACTAACACCCAATTGACCGGCGGCCCTCGCAGCTTGGTCGCGCATTTGCTGCACTTGCAAGTTTCTGGCTCTGTCTTGTTGGAATGCTTGTTGGGCCTGTTGATAGCCCTGCAATCTTTGCTGTGCCTGAAAATCAGCAATACGATCTTCCAATTGACCTCTTGCCTGTTGCTCTTGAATTCTTTGTCTGCTACCGCCAAAAGCACCGGCCCCCACAGCCTCTGAGGCTAATTGAGGCACCCGCGTTTCTTGAAAATCCCTACGCATCTTAGCAGACTGTCTATCAACAACATTTTCAATAAAGGGATTTATATACTCATCCACAACGCCGGGATCAGTAAAAGTCCTTGATTGAAAATCAGATGCTCTAGGATCATATCCAGAAACTATTGTTCCCGCCTGATAAGGATCGGGAGCAGCACCGGCTGCATAAGAAGAAGCTATTTGTCCGGGCACATACTGTGTTCCCAATAATGCTCTTTCCGGGTTATACCCAAAACCAACACTCCCCGGATCATATGCTGCTGCCCCAGTAAGGCCCCGCGAGGCAAGATCTTGCTCTTGACTCCCAACACCACTCCTAGCAACATTTTCTGCAAGGCCAACGGCTTCTTGCTGCCCAGCCGTTAAACCTGTTCGACGCCGACCCCCGAATAATTCATACGGCCTTTCAGACTCAGCTTCGGCTCTCGCTAACAATCTCTCAAACTGCGGCTGCACATACGCCGGAAGATCAGTTTGTGTTATTGTCTGTTGCTCCGGGGCCTTGGGAGCAGGAGGACTACCTTTACCCATTGTCACTCTCCTTAAACATTTTTTCAAAAACAATGTATTCGGGAGTCCAGCCATGCGGTCCTAAAACTTTTTCAAATCCATTACGACCAGTCATTTCCAAACCTTCGCAATCATTGTCTTTCGCCCATTTTTCCAAAGTAAAAAGCATCTCATCCCTCCAACGCATAATTTTTGACCCACCCAAGAATTGGCCAGCCAACATTCTTTTGCGTGGATATTGCACAAACCTCGTCGTTAAAGCGGCTATAATCCGACTGTCATCAAGAACAACCCAAAGGTGCTGCTCAAATCTTTTAATTTCCTCGAAAAGATCATCCAGCGTGTAGCGACCATGTGCCGTTCCAATGGACTTCCCAAGATGAGAAGACGCTTCATCCCAACAAAAATCTACATGCTGAACAGGGACGAGAGAGACTTCCATTAGCCATACATAGCCTCAAGTTGCCTTTCTTCCATTCCCCTAATCATTGCCCCATTCCGGGGTTCAGGCGGCAATCCCGCTGCCATAGCTCTTCTTTCTAAACTATCAGCAGGTTCAATATATTCATTTTCACCAACGCGAAGATTGGCTGTCTCTTCTCCAGTTACAGGATTAACTATCTTACCGGGGATAATATCTGGTCCTTGAATTTCCCCTTCAGCAATCGTTGTTTCCCCATTAGCTGGCTCAACTATGCCGCCATCGTCCATTTCGTTAGCTGCAATTGCTTCCAACTCCCTATACGCCTCAGGACCAAACACCTCTATAAACTCATCAATAGCTTGTTGTGCCTCACCCTCTTCCAGCACACCCTGCAACGCCAAAAGAGCATTGTCATATATAGCTCTTTCTTCCGCATTTTGAGGTTGATTTGCCTCAGGTGTCACTGCCATTCTTTCAGCAAGAGCAGACTGCGCTTGAGGTGAAGCGAAAGACATTACTCCAGATCTAGCTGCATCCGCAGCTTCGGATTCCTGTCCCATCGTGTATCCAAGACGAGTACCGCCTCTTGGCCCCTGTCTTATTTGCCTACCTAATTTAATTTGATTTACAGTTTCAGGGCCTAATAAATGCGATACACTTCTTAACTCTTCCGCATCCTTCCGGCCTAGATCTATATCTGTGAGTGTTGGAGAATCTGGGTTAGAATCGGCTGTAAGGTGCGCTGTAGAGGCATCCCCTACGATCCCACCCGCAGTTCCCACCTGAAAGGGTTTAGTCTCAGGATCAAGGTAACTCTGTATTTCTTCAGGGGTAAAACCCTCATCCCTCAAATATTTTAACAATTGACTGTCAGATATTTCTGACATCACCTCAGGTGAGGCAGTAAAATCACCAGTCATCATTCCCTTAGTCCCCCCCTGCATACTAAGGTTGCCACCAGAAATGCGGACGGGAGGAGGACTCGCCATTGCACCAGAATTATCTATATCATCATTTCTTAAAGCATCTTCTTCATCAGGAAGCCCGTATTGTCCTTGGGACGCCATATAAGGAAGACTGTAACTAGAAAGCAGTCCTTCAATACCGCCGCTCGCTAAAGCATATGCGGGGCTTAAGGCCCTCCCAAGATCCTTTAAACCGAATTTTGCGTTAACGGTGGGAAGGTCATTCACATACCCGCCATCCTTGGCACGCCGGTAATAATCCCAAGGCGGATCTATGCCGGGACGATAATCAGGAGGGGGCGGATTATACCCATAATCAGCAGGGGGAGGCGCTACCGATGAATAGACTTTCTCTTCGTTATCAAAGCTAGGAACAGGAGGCGGCGGCACCATACCTCCCGCAATGCCTGTGGTAGCCGCTAATGCTGGAATTCCCACATCAGACAAACCAAGCCCGCCAATCCCGGTTCCAGACAATTGCGTGGGATTAATATTACTTAAACCGCTGCCCATATAGCCAAGTTTTTCAGGGAACGAGGCCAACGAATACGCCTTCCTGCCAGCAGCGTCTGCCATTGACTGCGCGGTAGCATTCGGAAGATTGCCAGCCGCCAGTGCTGCCTGTTCAACACCCGGAGAGAAGATTGGGTTCACAGGCGGGGGAGCTACAAAAGAGGGAGCAGCAGAAGAAACTGAATACGCTGGTGCCCCACCAAGAGAAGAAAGATTTGCAGACGCCGATGGGAAAGCACCAGCGTTGAACCCCTGACCCATAACAGCATTGCCGCCAGCCGCAGACAAAGTATTGCCCATACCCGAAGCAAAATTCGCAGAAGGCCCTCCGATACTAGCGGTTAGGTTTGGCGAACCGGGAGTAAATGACGTTCCAGCACCAGCCATCTGAGAAGCAGCCCCGCTACCACCCAACGTTGCCATCAATTCTCCTGAGCCCCAAGCACCAAGACCAGCCAGTAACGACCTTCCTATATCACCCTTGGTTGTGGCAAAAGTGGTAAGGCCAGAAGCAAGACCCGCGCCTATTGGCCCCCCAAACATTCCACCCACAATCCCCGCTATCGCCGGAAGGGCATCCTTGAAACTAAACATTTCCGGCAACCCAGTCTGTGGATTGATTGTCATCTGAGCCCGCCGCAAACCACCAAGACCGGCATTGCCCATCTCGTTAAGGGCCATCGCCTCTTCAGGATTCATGTGAACAAGCATGTCGTCACCATAACGCCCAGCTTGTTGCACCTCTCTGGCCTCACTAACCAGCCCACCACCCTGCATGGCAATTGGCTGCTGCCCTCCCATAACATGACCCTCTTCCACGACAGGCGCAGCACCGAAGCCCGAACCTATTGGGGGGGCCTGAAATTCAGTTACAGGCATTTGTTGCAAAGGCATTTATTTCTCCTAACTTGTAGTAACTGTTACAGAACCCACACCACCGGTCCCGTAAGCAGTTCCAGAGAAAACATCAGTTGACCGAACAATCTTCAATGTTCCGCTGTCATCGAAAACATCACCAACCCTTAAACCGCCACCATTAGTTGGCAGTTCTGTAAGGGCTATTGTGGAGCCCCTTACATAGCCGGGTTCCAGATTTTGCCGCATGTAAATTTCAAGAGCAGAAATAAGCTGATTTAAATAATCTTGGCTATATTCATTTGGGGGGAGAGGAAGAACAGGATAAAGCTGCTTGTCCATTATCTGCCTCCATCTGGCCTTACCTCAATACGGGGTTTACCCAATCTCCAATGCACACCAGCATCAGAAGATTCAACCCGGAAAGCCATAGCCCTGCCTCTCAACCTGACAAAAGCCTGTTCTGTGAATTGCTCAACGTCAACAATTTGCGAGGCCGTTACAGAACCAGATCCTGAAGTCCCATAATTCTGCCCCGGAAAATTCCTTGGTTTAAGCGTCATTGTTACGGAAGGCTCAGAAACCTCAGAACCAGAAAAACTAACATCAGGAATAATTCTCCTGACAAATTGGAACCTGTCACCAGCACCTAACTCAAAATCAGAACTCTCCACATACGCGGTAATGGCACTTGTGGGAGTAGTCGAACCATCGTCAGCACCCTTCTCATGGTAATAAAGAAGATTGTCTGATCCATTAGCGGCTATGGGATATGCCCTTGTTGTCCGATCCAGCCAAGCAGTCCTATCTAAAGAACCAAAATACCAAGCATTTTCGTGCAAGTTGAAAACCACATACCTGTCTATTTCAGACGCATCAGCAGAACAATAAAACCACATAACTTCATTGAACTGAGCATTTGTAGACGCATAAACTTTATTTTTATGAGTAAGATTAAAGTCATCGAAAACATAAGAAAGAACAGGACACGGAATAGTCTGTGTCTGTCCTCCATACATATAAAAATTATTAGTACCCATCCACATCGTGGTGTTGTTAAGGGTGGCCATAGCCCGTGGCGATATGATCGTTGTGTTGCCGGTTATAACAGTTTGTCCGAAAATAAAAGGTGCCCCGACAAAACGCAAAGAATGCAAACTAACATCTGTCCAAACCAGAATTTCCTGTCTGGTCTCGTGAGCAGCTATAATTTCCGAACCATTATTAATCCTTATATCCCCAGAGGTGTTGGTTGTAGTTGGAGTCCAGTCAGTAAGACTTTCCTGATCACCCCACCTAATAAGAAGTTTATCCTGACTTGTTTCGCCAAGAGCATTACACCCAAACGCGATAGCATGACGGTCATTATTGGAAACCATCACTTGACGAGCAACCGTGGGACAATTCGAGGCCCCGGAAAGAGATGTTATATCTACACCCCTTGCATTTAATCCCGTTGTTTTGTCCCAATAATAAATAGCCCCGTCTTTTACATTATAAAGAAGATCTTCGCCGAAATTATCTTGAAACCAGAGCCTTAGCGACTGCCCTGTCGCAACAGTTGAGGCGGAAGATCCCCCCCATGAAACAAAATCATTCGCTTCTTTTACATTGTCTCCAGCAGTCCCAGCCGCAGCCGTTGTGCCACGAACAGCCCGAACAGCGCTGGTCAGGCTGTCACCAGACTTAGCCGTGTAGGTAATAAGTTCATTCCCTATTAGAACAAGCCCGACAAAAGTTACGGACGCGCCTGAGGAATGGGCCGCCTCAGTTGTTCCGTCTGCCGCCCTTGTTAAATTACTGACAGTATTAGTATCTGCGTCTCTGTTCCCATAGATAACTCTTTCACTGCCTACGAGGAAGCTACCCTTATCAGGAAAAGAAGAAACGTCTGCAAAAAAAGCCGTAACATCCGTGGCGGCAAATGCGGCAGAAAGAGTGGTAGATGCTGTTTCAAAGCTGGAGGCACTGGTTAAGGGTATAGTTGTCGCAGAATCGTTTATATCAGAGGACAGCGTTGTTTCTGCATAACCAACACTCAAACCAGACCAAAGCCCCGCACCAAAACCAACCCCGGCAGTGCCTGCATCAAGACCAGTATTAATTTCATAACGAACCACAACAGAAGAACCACCACCACTTGTATTTCCAGAAGAGGCCGAACCAGCCGTGGTTACCCTATAGGAGTTAGAATCTATAAGAGTCGTAATCTGATGCGTTAAATTGATTTGAGCGGCTGTGACCCCATCTGTTGTTGTCGCCCCACTGATGGTCACAAAATCGTTAAGAACCGCACCATGCGCGTTATGGGTGATGGTTATCTCTCCACTACCCGCCGTTGTTGTTTTAATGGGATTAGCCGCCAAGGTTATTTCGGCGGTTCGATAAGGGGTTATATTATATAAAGCAGTGCCCGCTTCAATATAATACCGCTGAGATGTACCAACTGCCATGTAATCATCGCCATCGAGAGCTATCCAATTAAATAAAGCCCTGCATTCACCAGCAAAAGTACTCGTTGTGAGCTTTGTCCAGCCGCCAATCTTTTCAGGCATCCCATTGCGGAATCTTATTTTATCACAATCAAACCAACTATTATCGCCAGCATGGCGGGTAAGCTCCCTGACAACTCCAGCATTAAATTGTAAATTTTGAAGGGGCATCTTATTAATTCGCCACCGGAGAATCTTCTTGTTTGTCTTCCTGCTGCAAACTAGCGATAAGCCGCCCCGTAAAAAACTCAATGCTCGCGGTCGTCTGGTCGAGTGCGCGGTGGCGCAACTGCCGTTGCTCCTGTAACTCTTGAATTTGACTAGCAAAATATTTCTGTTCTTCCGTAAGATCGTCGGGCGAATAAGATTTGTCACCAAACGTCAATACATTTTTGTTACCATCTGCCATTTATTCCTCCTAGTTATTCCAATTATTTAAAAGGCGGGCCTAAAAACCACACCACCAATGAATGTCTAATTCCTTTTGTTACAGGTGTAACCCTATGCTCCATAGCAGAAGGAAACACAACAATTGATCCTATTCTATTAAATTCTGGCACAGTAATTTTACATTTTTCTTTATTATAAGTAGCAAACTCGAACTCTCCACCCTCATAATTATCGTTTAACAAGACAGTCATCGACAATTTTCTAACACAACCGTGCAAAAATTTGTTGTCTGGCATGTCATATGCAGATAAATGATCGCCCCTGCCGTCATTGTGGAAACAATAAAACCCACCCTTTTTATAACGGGTTATTTGCATGGCCTCTGCGCCAGTAATGTTATATTTCCAGCCTGCCCGTTCATTTGCGTCATGCATCCATGGCCAAATCGTATCGTAGATCCACTGCTCTGATGTCCATGCCACATCGCTTGTTCGTAATTTTGTATCGGTATTCAAAATTCGTTTTCTGCCAGTTATTCGTTCTTCTTTTGTGATATCTTCTTTAGTATCGACCTGAGATTTTTCCCAGTTGCCCTTTGCTGAGTTTCTTATTTTATCACAGGTTTTTTTGTCTAATCCTGTCGTAAAATAAAACCATTCGTTTGTATTAAGCATCTGTCTTTTTTAGTCTTCAAGTATTGGCCGTCTCATAGCTCCGGGTATTACCGTCCACTTCAAATTAGCCTCATCCCAATTATAGACTTTATTGTCATCGGGGTACGGTATGGGTGGCTGCCACCTAAAATTCTCATCCAGCGACCAAGACGCATACATTCGTGGGGTATAAAAGGCGTCATTCTCAAGATCATAAACATATCCGACGCCCGCATAATTATGTCGGATATTGTTGTTGTAGCTTGTTTGTTTCCACCGCCCACCAAGAAGGGTATTACACCAATTTTCCCCATCCGCTTCATGCTCGTCATCAACCCTAATCACTCGTAAAACTATGTTATTTTCATCTAATTCTGCGAAGTGTGCCATCAGTGTACCGTCCCAATTGGAGCATCATCCCAAAAGCTGGGAAGCCACATTGTTTCAGGAATCATAGTGATATCAAATTCAAGGTTGTCATCGACTTCTGGCTTTAAAACATGTAGTGCGCTGCCCCATAGCCGTTCCCAATCCTCATCCTTTTCGCCAACTTGATCCAACTCTGTCATCCTGTGAGTGAACCGCTCCGCACCTATGAAGTCTGATATTCCATCCAGCGTATTCTGCGTATTCGTCACAAGGTCGGCGTGTCTGACGAAGTGGATATTATTGGGAAACCGTAAGTACCCAAGGTGAAGCGTTGAATATGTTAAGCGTAGATGCTCCATTGGAATGCTGTCGTGTAGGAACTTGTGAAGATCATCAGGCTTGCAAAGTCGAACAAAACTTGCTGCACATTCAGCATAAGGACGGACGGTCGCAATTACCTTTACCTCGTCCTGCACGGTCATAGCCGCAGCCATCGCATAAGGGTCTGACCAGTCGCGAGATTTATCAAAAAAATACTTGGCGCTCTGATCTGGGTGATAGGCGTCCATCATCGCTTTAAATACGGCAGAGCCGTTGCTGTGTTTGACCAAATTGGGCGTGTTCTCCCATTCAAAGTTTGCCTTCATTACCAGCGTTCCCAGCGAACTTGTTGTACTAACGACGGTGTCAGGCCGCTGACCCAACAATGAGGAGAGCAGCGTGGAACATGAACGCGGTATGCCCGATAAAAATATCATAGGTCGCCTTTACGCTTGGAACAGATACCGGATAATAACTACACCCGATCCGCCATTACCACCGTTGTCGCCCGAACTGTAGCCGTTCGCGCCACCAGCACCGCCGCCTTTATTCGTGGTTCCATTACCACCATTCGACGTAGACAAATAATTAGCGCCAGCGCCACCGCCACCGGAACCACCGGAACCACCCGTGCCACTATAAGCACCGCCGCCGCCACCGCCACCACGGGCCACCGAACTTCCGGTGATACTGGAACTGCTGCCAGAACCGCCCGCCCCACCGTTTGGTGTAGTGCCTGCGGTGCCAGCACCGCCCGCCCCACCACCGCCACCACCGCCGTGATGACCCGCAGGCGAACCGCCACCAGCATTACCCTGCCCAGCCGGTGAGGCGCTGCCGCCCGAAGTTGCGTACTGCTGACCGCTGCCACCACCGCCAGAACCGCCGGGTTCTCCTTGCATAACCGGTGTTGAGTTGTTGTCCGAACCACCACCGCCGCCGCCCGTGCTTGTTATGCTTGAGAATACAGAATTGGAACCTTTTGTACCTCTGGTCGCACTCCCACCACCAGCGCCGCCGCCGCCCACAGTAATTGAATAGCTTGTCGCACTTACAGAAAAACTTGTTGACGTTCTGTAACCGCCAGCACCGCCGCCTCCGGCGAGGTATTGGCCACCGCCCCCGCCACCGCCAGCGAGAACCAGATATTGCACGACACCATCAGTTCCCAAAGAGGTGATCTGAAAAGTTCCACTTGAATTGAAAGTGTGAACTTTATAATTGCCATCCGTTGTTATCGAACCACCCGTAGCTGTAGTGTATGTGGTTCCAGTGAACTCCAGAGTATTTATTTTTTCTATCTGATCGTCCGTTAAGGTATTAACCTTTTCAATATCGGTTATCCCAACGGTGTTCAGTTTTTCAATTTGATTTGCCATTAGGCACGCTCGATAACATCCATCGACGGATTGATGTAAACAACGTCAGGTTCGAGCGCGACACCAACAACATTAACAAACGCGCCATCGGTAGACGGTGGTGTATGAGTCATCGCTCCCTGTGTCTCTGATAAATAAAGAGTAGAGCCAGTAGTCCACGACCAGCTATCATCACGAATAAATCCTTGTAACAAGATTGTTCCGGTAGCGGTGTCGCTGATCGCAGCAGGAGCAATCCCTATGGCTCTAGCAGTCGCATATGCACTGGCGTCTGTTTTGATCACCTCCCCCGTTGTCGTATGAATACAGACACAATCAAACGCCGATATTGATCCTCCAGCGAGCATTTGTGCTGTCAGGCCCGTATAAGTATGGTCAGCACTAGGGAGTAATGGCGTAGAAATATCAATAGAACTTGCCTCTGGAAGACGTACACCTTTATCAAATGTTTCAATTTTCTTAGAAGCGTCGTAATATAGCTCGACGGCACCATCGCTAATAAAGCGGGCTTTGTATTCAGAGATGTTAGCCTTAACAAAGTTTATGCTGTCGTCAGCACCAATCCAAAGATCGCCAGAACCACCCTGAGCAATAACTGAGTACTCACCACTGGAATTGTGGTAGATTTGCAAATCATCGCTTGAACCAAATGTCGCTTTAGCATTATCTGAAAATTGCAAATAAGAGGACGACTTGTCCCAGAGCGCATTGTAATTTGCACCCGTTAGCGTTAGGTCACCATCAACGGTGACCTCGTCTAAATATGACGTTCCATCTACGTCGATCTGCCCCGATACGTCCAGTGAACCAGCATCTATTTCGCCTGTTACAAAAAGGGTATCGGCACTTTCATCCCACAGCATATACTGACCAGACGTAGCTCCGAAGAATTTAACGTCATGCCCAGTATCGTCTACACCGACAGTTAAGGTTCCAATCTGTACAACACCGTCTGCCGACTCATCCCACAACCAATACTTACCACTAGTCGCTCCGAAGAATTTAACGTCATGACCTGTGTCATCTACACCAACAGTTAAAGTTCCTCTTTGAACAACACCGTCTGCCGATGTATCCCACAACCAATATCTGCTAGCAGTATCACCAAAGAATTTAACATCATGCCCAGTATCGTCTACGCCAACAGTTAAAGCTCCTCTCTGAACAACACCATCTGCTGATGTGTCCCACAACCAATACCTACTGGCAGTATCACCGAAGAATTTAACGTCGTAACCTGTATCATCTACACCAGCAGTGATCGTAGAGTTAAACTGCGAGGCTCCAGTAACCGTAAGCGTACTACCTAATGTCGCAGCACCGTCAAGCGCGGCTGCGCCCGTTACCTCAAGCGTAGTTATTTCTAAATTAGCCAAAACACCAGAAACAGCAGCCCCGGAGCCAGCACCATCACTACGAATAATGGCTTGTTTACCAGCTTGAAGCGTAAAATTAGCGCCACTACCTTGGGTAAATATCAAACTACGAGAAGCGCTGAGACCATTTTCTACAAAAATTAATTTTTCTTGGTCGTTGGGAGCAATAGTCACAGTACAATTGCCACCCAAATCACCGCTATCAACATACTTGATAGCTTTGTTCATTCCCGCAGTAACGGAACCATCAGTAGTTGTCAGGGTAACAGACGTGCTGCCCGCTGTAATTTGGATAAAGCCCGATACCAAAGTATCAATAATATCCATATTGGTATTGACGGTATCACCCCATGTGCCCGACTGCTCGCCGTCACCCGGTTTTTCAATGCCAGAATTTGTTGTGTATGTTGATGCCATATCGTTTACCTACGCTGCAATTTTTTCCCATTCGGGTGTTTGAGAAGTAGGAACAATCCCCCACACATTAACACCCTGAGTTCCACCTGTCGCACTAACGCCTGTAGCAGAAATACTTACGCCGGTCCCAGCACTGACTGTAACGGAACCAACACCGCCCGTCCCGGCAAGCCCAGTAACCGAAATGTCTGTCCCACCAGTCGCAGTAACAGAACCAACGCCACCAGTCCCGGCTACTCCAGTAACACTAACGGGGGCGTCACCCGTTGCCGTGACGGAGCCGACACCACCAGTCCCGGCAGCGCTTGTAACAGAAACATTCGCCGCCGCAACAACAGCGACAGTACCCAAGGCCCCTGTTCCAGCAACTCCCGTAACCGAAACGGTTGCCCCAATAACCCCAGTAGCAGAGCCAACCGCCCCGGTTCCCGCAACACCAGTAACCATAACGGTGCCGGGTTCGCTCCAAGCACCACTATTCCACGCTCCCCTTGACCAACCGGTTAAGGTTAAATTCGACATGATTTACTCGTTACGCAATACGAATAATTGCATTACTCGCATCCGCCGCTGGAAACTGAACCGTGAAATCACCAGCCGTGGAAGTTTTGTCTGCCCCGAAATCCAAAACCAAGCAAGTAGGATCACCGCTAGCTGAGTCATTAAACAATAATCCGCCGCGTGCCGTTATCGTTGCACTGCTCCACGTTGTATCAGCAAAATCCGTCAAGGCTGTTGTGCCACTGGTTGTGGGGTCAACTCTCGTTAAAGAGTTCCCCTTTGCTGAGTAATTAGTGCCACTAACCTCATTAGAGGTGGTATAGGCTGTTGTCGCGGCAGTAAAGGAAGAGCTATTCGTATAGAGAGCAAGCCTGAACGTGCTACCGCCACTATTTAAAAAATTGTGCTTGGCTTCCATCAACTCTTTCTTGAAGCTCGTACACATAAAATTTCCACTAAAAGCCATTAGGCCCTCCTTAGTAAGTTTGCTAAATCTTTGTAGCCACCGTTAACAGCAATCTGAACACACCTGTCTCTTTCAGACCGCATCGCCTGTTTAATGTATGAATGAATTACAGAAGCCACACGCCCCTTAAATTCCTCAGCTTGTTGCTGGATAGCAGGAGGGGCATCCTTGCTTATATAAACAATCTTGCGGCAGCATAATTCGGTTATCTGATCTGCTGACAACCCCCCATTAGCGCTTGTCTCCACATAAACAGGGGGAGGGATGGACGCTTTAAGTTCAATCATGCAAAAACCACCATTTTTGAATTATTTTTTTTCGTTCCACAACTCAAACAACACCTTTACTTTATCTTTTAAGACCTCTAGATCACCATGCATTTTAGCCAACACAACAATTAAACCAACTAAAGCAATAAGAACCGGCCACGCCGCATTAAAAAGATCTATCATGATTTACAACACCCGCAGACCCCATAAGAATCATATCAGACCGCCTTATGCGCCTGAACCATTCCTGTACCAGTCACGCTGATCATCATGCTGACCGATCTTCTGTACACCCCTCAATGCACCAGTATATCTTCCCTCATATAACTGGAGCATATCCACCTCTCCCTTCATAAAAGTATAAGCCTCCATAAGACAGCCATATAGCAACGCAGTCGAAGCATTGTCTCCCAACCAAGTTGTTGTATTACTACTAGAAATTTGCGTTGGCTTGAATTTGTAATGAAGTTCCGCCGTCAACGTAGCATTTGGTTTCGGAGAAAGAATAAAAGAATTATCATTAAAATGAGCATAATACTTAGGCACCCCAGTTGTGTCGGTGTCTGGAGAATATTCCCGTATAAAAGAAACATCTTTTGGCAAAAGATATGTATAAGAATTTCCGCTATCAACAACCGCCAGAGAATACGCCGTTAAAAAATCTGATGGCTTTGTTAAATAGGAATTACCGCTAGTAATAGACCCCGTTACGTTTTTATGAAAAACGGGAAGATCTACATCAAACAAAATTCTTTCTTCGGCCTGACCTATGAACGTATCAATATTATTGACGAAAGTGGTTTCAGTATTCTCTGTATAATCTTTAATCGCCTGAACCAGTGTTGAATAATTCATTAGTGTATAAGGCCCGAAGGGCTCCCCGATCTGTTTAACTCCAAGAAAACCATCATATATTCAGCAAAAGACTTTGCCTGCTCCTCGTCAACAAATCCAAAAAAAGAAACAACAACCACAGGCCCCCCAAGGCTTTTTGCCAATTCAATCTTGTAATCGACGCGCTCACCATCCGCCTCGTTATGTAAATCGTCAAAAATATCCATTGAAAAACTCATGATATTACTACCGTCACAGTCCCGACCTCTCCCGTACCTTCTGTACTTGACTGCGTAGAAAACCCATAAAGAAAACTCAAAGAATTTCGATCACCAACAGGAGCCCAGTTCCAAACAATATCGCGGGCCACCACCAAATTCTGGTCTGGTCTAGAATTTCTAAGCGCCTGAGGATCATCCTTATTAACCCGACCTAACCACAGTTGAGGCTGATCAGGATCTAACATTGACCGATGAACTCTTAGTCCAGTGTCTTTCCCGTCCTGAACTTCTGGCAACAATTCTTTCAGCTTATAAGTGAAACCACTACGGTCGCATATGCCAAGCGCCCACTTACCTGAAGCGTATTTGCTCATTAGAGAACACCATAACCACCGGGAACAACCTGAAAGGATGCCTTCACCCTGTCTTCCATTGCACAATACATGAACTGCTCTTCATAAACGGACTTTAAGGGCTGAACCCGATTAGCAGCCTCCGGGGTTTTCATTGCTATATAATATGCTAATCCAGCCGTCAGAGCAGGCAGCCATCTTTCCGGCGCATCATATGTGTTAGAGCCAGCAGTGCCCGCATCCTGTATTCTTCGGATACGCCAGTAAATTAACTTATATGTTTCAGCGTCATCAGGGACGGGCCATAAGGTATATTGTGGCGAAGTTGTTCTTTGAAAATAAATTTGCAGCGGCTTTGCTTGGGTTAACTTATTGGGAATTGAAGCAAAAGTTGATGGGCTAATTCTTGTTATAGAACTATCGGCCTGATCAGCGCTATCTCCATCATTGGTCCGTATCATCTGATCTATGAAATCGATTGTTCCCGCAGGAAAACTATAAGTAGCCGTGCCCGCCGTTAATGTCTGACTTCCCTCTTCTATCGTCCATAAATTCAACCCGCGATTAATCCACTCCAGAGACATGAGATCAAGACTGCGGCGAGCCGTTTTTAAATCATACCCGCCACGCATTTCAACGCCTGCACGTTCAAACGCTTCTTCACAAATATCGGCAATATCCAAATTAAACGTAGTTGTGCCACTTGTCGCCATATCAACCTTCCAGTACCTCTGGCATATTCCTTACCTGATTTAATCTAACTTCAGGCTTTCTTGCGCGGTTTGCGTTTAGAGGACTTGCGTTTTTTAGAACGCAACTTTTCGGCCTTTTTGGCATCCGCATATCCCTTTTTCGTATACGGAAATTTTTTTGTCCCCACCTTAGGCATTACTAACCTCCTTTTTTTCTACCAAAAACATTAACATCTCCACCTTTTACGGGCCTGTCTTAAACGGCTTTTTGGATTCTTCGCTGCCTTCGGAAACTTCTTCATCTGACCAGCAGACCTAGCGCAATAAGACTTTCGTCTCTTCGCCGCTGCACTGCCCTTTTTAACATTACCCGTAACAGCCGTCTTCAATTTAGAACCGGGGTTCTTCTTACGATACGCCTTAACACCCTTCCTCGTCATTCCAGCGCCCTTGCTGGTCTTACGATAATTCGCACCCTTACCCTTAGTAGTGCGGCGGATGGACTTTTCTTTCTTGGCCATTACGACAATCTTGACGATATGAGACGATCAAATTTTTCCTCAAGCCTATCGAACCTGCTCATGAGATCTTTCATATCTTGTTGAAGATCAACCTTTGTAACATACGTTTTTGCTACTTCTTCTCTCGTATCTCCAATCATACGCCTAAGGTCAGCAACCTGACCGCTAATTCCCCGGACCCACCAAATGAATGATCCGCCCCCGGCAGTCAAAATGAAATTCCAGATTAACCCTGCATCTTCCGGCATTTCACATCGCTCACGCATAATACTTAATGGCACGAATAAGAATCTGGTAGGCATCCCCAGACGCTTCTGTACCTAGCGTAGAAAGAAGAACGTCACCCGTCGCATTGGTGCCATACATTTTAAGGCCGCCAACATTAGTAAAATCCTGATGGGTCCAACCAACACCCGCGTTAAAAGCAACAACATCCGTATCTGCGTCAAACCAAAGCTGAACACCGTCAAACCCATAGACTTGTGCCCATATCTCTTGAATACGGACTTCATTACAGGACTTGCCCCGTTTATTTGTCGCAAGACCTGAAACATCAATCTTTGTAACTTTTGTTTCGCCCGTGCTATCGGAAAGGTTGGTTAACTGAACAACAAGCTGACGCTCGCCGTCTTCAATGGTAGTCGTACTAACGGCATCTGCCATAATCCACTCCTAAAAAAGGAGGGCCGAAGCCCCCCCTCCCTATTCAAATTATTCAAACGGCGTTGCTAAAGTGGCGTCGCCAGAGAGGAATGCTTCACAATGCCAGACCGCTGCTGTCGTTGCTTTTAGACGAATAATGCCACCAACAAGCCAACCTTGTTCTATCGAACCAAGATCTATCGTATCATCGTTGCTAGCATCAGGAATAAAGGTGTTTGTGTCACCCGCTTGGCCATTGTCAAATATTTGAGCAAAACCAGAGTAAAGATCATCGGTGTTTCCCGTATTGATCTGACCGGCCCCTGTAAAGGTCGTGCCTACAATGAAAGTATATTGTAGACCCGCTGCCGCCGTTGGTAGCGTGACAACAATTCCTGCCGCACGGTTCAAAGTAAAGACTGCGCCAGATTGCGTCGTAGCAACCGTATAAGTCGCATCTTCAATTGAAACGACGTTGGCATAAGATGAAACATAGCCTGTTGTTACTACGTTACCACTACTGTCCACATCCAGATTAGTTGTGACCGCGCCGGTTCCAGAAGCTATTGAAACCTGTTCAAAGCCATTCTCTGAACGAACAGGACCATTAAAAGTTGTTGCAGCCATTTGGCTGTCCTCCTTACGAAAGGTATCGCCCTAGAGTCTTCGTAAGCGTCTGCTGGGCCAGTCGCTAGGGCTATTCAATCCCAGATAAAAATAAGAAAGGGGAGGGGCGTGCCCCTCCCCCCTTGCGACACTTCTTCCTATGAAGAACCCGGCGAACCATACACGCCAAGGGGATCAGAGACGCCAAACGAATAACGCTCACGGGCTTTATACCGTGCGTTACCTGTATTGAAGTCACCATCCATAGCGGTGGTCATCGGAGCACGTTCAAAGTGCTTCATGCCATTTGGAACATCAGTAACCATGAACCATGCATTGGTATCGGTGAGGTAATGATTCACGCGATATCCTTCAGGAATTGTTCCATTATTCCTGATTGCATTAACATCGTTATCCGCAGTGGCTGGACGCTGTTCGCTATCCAGAATACGGGTTGCCACGAACATCAAATCGGGCGGTACAACCAAGCGACGCGGACGGGCCGCAATCAACAGGCCCCTCTGATCCGTCCACTTAGCAACAGCAATAACAGCCGCCTCCAAAGAGGTTTCGTTAAGGTCAGCGCCAGTAGCGGGGCGGTTAGAGTTCGTTCCGCCTGACACTAATGGATGAGCGGTACTAAACAGATAGACACCGTCACCAGACTGGTAACTATCAAACCCGTTATTAAGCGGGGTTGCAGCTTTTACCTGCTTGGTATACGCCATCGCACGAGCCAGAGACTTGGTATAACGACCACTGAGAGAGTCATAGAGGTTATCCTCCATTGCCTCTTCAGTAATCATGAAACCCATTGCCACGGTTTCATGCGAATATCTTGCCGTGTACGACTCCTGTGCATTGTCATACGAAATAGCAGAACCTTCGTTCTTTACAGGCGCTGCATCAAACCCTGCCAACGCGACTTCTTCTTCAAAGCTGCGCTCAGAGGATTCAGTTTCGTAGACTTCTTTATGCTCATCTTCATATTTCTCATATTCAAGACCGAATAGAGCATTAAGACCCGGCAGGAGTTCTTTAAGCATTTGTGCTCTTGAAATAGCCATTGCTCAATCCTCCTAAATGCCAGTGGTATCTTGGTATTGATGCGAAGCACAACTGTCGCCAGTCGCGTCTCCACCCGAATTAAATTTGCAAAGGACATCCGTATAAGTGTCCCCAACAGATTTATCTGGGCCATCAACAAAACCAATAATACGCACAGGTAGAGTTTTAGTAGTCGCTATCGTTGAAGAGTCGATAGCATTCTTACTCGTACCGATTGAAGTAGAACCAGCCGTTTGAACAACCGCAACATTATTGCCAAGAGCAGTTTGAGCAAGGGTTGCATCTCCTTGCGCTTGGAAAACAACATTAGGATCATCAACAACATATGCCATGATGTCTGTGGCCGACGTACTGGCCGTCCACATCTGTGCATAGGTAGGCTGATTGGTGTTGGGGTCAGTATATGAACACCCAACAAAAATCCCCACAGGGGTCATCGTCGTCGTACCGGAGTCCTTTTCAACTGTTCCAGTGTTAACGATCTTGACTACATCCCCGTAGAAAATCGAGGTTCCATAACTATTGGTCAGCTTGATATGACGGATGGAATTGCTCCAATCGCCACCACCCAAAAGGCCAACAGGACGGAAACCATATGGTGCTGCCGAACTAGACATTTGCACACGTCTCCTCTACAAAGTTTAAACCACACGGCTCAAGCCTATGTAGGCTTTGAACCGCCTCCAAAGGTAACCCTCGACCTATTTTCACTCAGTTTAGGCATACGAGGATCATTTTCCCTCATGTAGTTGTGATCCACAGAGTCCACTTGTTTCTGGGCCAAATTACTATAATACTCAGCCCGCGCATCGATGTTTTCTTTGCTTGTCTTGCAGAGCAACAATCCACCCACTTCTATATTCCCCTCAAACTCACTATTCCTATCGGAAGTGAGCATTAATTCTGGATGGTCTTCTGCTCTTACAGGCTCCCATCCCTCACGAAACCGCTTCGATGCATTCACATTGTCCGCGTTTCCCATGAGAGAAGTTCTGATCCACCGAAAAACATACCCGTCTTGCGGTTGAGGATCAGGAAGAACCTGCGGTGGTTCCCAAGATTTAGAACGCGATGCGCTCTCTCGTGTGTCTGTGTCTCTAGGTTTGCGCTCCATTGCCTTTCCGTCAGCCATTATGTCATCTCCTTCACGACCTGTGCCGCGTACTGTTCTGGCGTTAACCCAAGTTTCTTAGCGAGAGAAACCTGTGTACCAGTCAACTCCACTTTGCGCGGTCCTTTACCCCCCCTTCTTGCGGGGGCAACTACCGGAGTTTTTCGGGAAGTCGGAGTTTGACTGGCGTCATTTCCTTGCCCGAAATATTCAGCAAACCTTTGATGCAACGCACCATCTATCTGCTGATAATAATTAGGATCTGATCTGGGATCTAAACCCTGTCTAACTAATTTCTCATGTATGCCAAGAGCAAATCCAGTCATTTCTTCATAACCGGGTTGCTGAAACCAAGCGTTCTTTTTTATCCAGTTTACAGCAACGGGATCTGGCGGCAATATTTCTTCTTGCTGAGGCGGGGGTGAATGAACCTGCTCCACCGGGACAGTAGGCGTCTCTGGCATATTGTACATATACTGAGATTTCTCAGCATGTAACCGGGCTAATTCTTCTTGGGCATCAGCAACCTGATCAGCATCACCATTTTCATATGCATCACGGTAAACACGCTTTGCGCCCTCAATCTCAGCATCTGTTTTGGCAGACACTTGATCGTACAAAAGTTTACGCTGTTCAGAAATCTGAGACCTTAAAGCCTCATTTTGTTCCTGTATTGTCTTAGCGTAAGTAACAGCCTCATTGTTTTCCCTTAAAGCCTGCTCCTTTTGACGCCGCTCTTCATTCCATTCATAGCGCAACTTGCCTATGCGCTTCTGAACCCTGTTACTAAACTGAGAATCGTCTTCTTCCTCACTATCCTCTCCAGAGGTTTCTGCCCGTGGCGGCCTGTTTCGATCTGTCTCTGGAACATCACTAACGACTTCAACCTCAATGTCGTCATCATGATTTAGAACATTTACAGGCTCTGTAAGCTCCTCAAAATTTTCAACGACCTCTTCTTCCAAAACCGCTTGATCGCTCATGCTCTTTTAACTCCCCTTGGATCTTCAATAATTGCCTTTACGCAATCATCGTTGATAAGACGAAACTCCTTTCCGTGGATTAAAACTCGCGTACCTGTGTAGGCTTGCATAATAATCCAATCGCCTTCCTTGCAATAAGGACCGCTGGGAAAGCGGGAAGCATCCTTAGAGGTATCCTTAAAAGCATCTGGCCCCATACGAAGAACCATCCCGGTAATGCTTGCCGTTTGCTCTCTTTGCGTGAAATCATCGGGGACATAAACGCCGCCCTCAGTTTTCTCTTCCTGTTCAGGAAGGGCAATAAGCAACTGGAACCCGACCGGGACTGGAAGCTGAGTAGCCTTCTGACGCTCATTTTCCAGATCGATAACCTTTTCAGCCTTTGACACAATTAACCTCCTATGCGCGTTTTGGTCAAAATGACGAGGGTTACGGACCCTCTGCTCACGGTTAAGAGCCGTGGACTCTTGCATTATGTTTCACGGGAAACATAAGATTATTCTTGACCCTTTTTCAAAGCCTCTACCAAATCAAGTAATTCTCTTTCAGCCAAGGCAAGACCTTCAATGATCCCGACCATTTTCTGATATTCTGCAAAATTTTGCGCTGACCCCGTCGCAATGGCATCAGCGGTTTCGTTCAGTCTGTCACGGATATTCTTTTGAAACACCTCAAATAAAGGTTGTTCCGTCAATTCTTATTCTCCCTTATCCCTATGCTCGTCATCTATCAAGGTTTTTCCAACATCAGACAACAACTTGGCTTTTTCCTGCAACCTCTTTGCAGCCAATTCTTCCTTGTTTTTTGCGATATCGATACCCAAGCGCATACCATCCAACTCAGACTGTTGAGCGATACGATGATGTTCCGTTTCCTGACGCATTTCAGCCTGAGCCATATTTGCTACTAGCCGTGCCCTGTCTGTGTCGGCCTTGCGTTTAATATCCTGCTCCTGCAACTCCAGTTTCTTCTGTTGCATCTGTATAACAGGATCTTGCATCTTCTCCTGATTTTCCTGCTGCTGCGCCTCACTGATATCCTTGTTAAGCAGACGTTCTGCCGCCTCTGCAACAAGCCTTGAAAGTTTAACTTCAATCTCATTAGGCAGCGGCTCATCTGGCGGCGGCAACTCGACACCCAATTCTTTTTCAATCTCAGACCTATATTTGAATGCCAGATGTTCCTGAACATGAGCCGCCATAGAAGCAGCGATTGTAGAAGCCATCGGGCTTTGCCCAACCAGAGACTGTACTTTGGGATCTTGCACTGCCGCCTGATGAATTTGAATATGAGCATCGTGATCTTGATGAATAAACGCCTGCAACGGCTTGCCATTCAAAACATCCATATTTTCTGAAACAGGATCGCGGGGCTTCCTTTCCTCAGACAACGGAATGATTTTCTGTGCATCATCAATACCCAGAACATCAAGCATCTGCCTATGAAGCTCTGGCAAATCATACATCTGCGGAGCCTGTTGAGCCAACTGCAAGGCTGCCTGATACTGCATGATCCTTTGAGACATCGTAGATGCATTCGGATCACTGACAGGAATAACATCAACGCGACCGTCAAAATCCCTGCTTTTTACAGCGTCTTCTTCTTCCTCATACTCATACCCCTCATCCGGGGCATAATCCCGTATCAAGTCAGCAAGAAGAACAAATTCCTTTTTCATCGCCGCATGAAGACGCGCTTGTATGGCCGTCATGACCTTCATACTGCGCTCAATAAGGGCAAGCGTTGTGCCAACAGGAGCATCTTGCTTCATGTCGGCCAGCTTTAAGTCGGTCAGAGAGGCGAACCTTCTTCCTTCTTCAACAATCTCTGCAAGCATCTGATGCAGAACATTGCTGGGTTCTTTGTAGGGAAGGAACGTAATATTATCTTTTATAGCACCGCCCGCAATATCAACGTCGCGGAACTCACCCGGCATAATAGGCGAATCATCCCCCTTAATCCGCAAACCCCTCGCCTTTAGACCTCCGGGCAAATTTGCCAGCGTCCCTGCGTCCACCAACTGCCGAAGCAATGATGTGGCGCTCTTAGCGAGACCCCCAATTAGATGTATGAGACCAAAACCATAAAACCCAAGTCCGGGCATATACTGGTAATGAACAAAATGCATACGCTTCATCCGGCGCTTGTCATCTTCATACCAGTTTCTGCGTATGGCCAATATATGACCACCGCTCTTAGCAATGGTTACAACATAAGGGAGGGCAATACCCGTTTCTTCTCCATCCTCATCCACATCTTCATAACCTGCAAGGTCAAGATCAACGTGGATTTCCAAAAGAACATGACGTGAATCTGAATCTACAGGGGTTTCTCCCTCAATCTCATTATACTTTTCCTGTATTTGTGAGACCTCATGAGAGGGGCTGCCAATATCGACATCCCTGTAAAGACCCGCAACCTGCAATTTGCGTATCTCATTTTCTGATTTACGCATAACATGCGTATAGCGCTCTGCCGAAAGCAGATCAGTGGCCCCATATGCAACAACAAAATCTTCCGCAGGAACAAAATGAGCGCAGGTACGATCCATCGTTGAATCAAAATAAACCTTCTTGAAAGCAGAACCCGCCAACGGAAGGTTAAAAAGCAACTGCTCCATTTCTGGACGATATTCTGTCATTTTGTCCAGAAGAAGATAATTCATAAAATTCTGAAGACGGTGAGCCTGTTTTTCTTTTTCATCCGTTATTTTGCCAACAATCTTTGTCTTGACGGGACCACTGGAAGGAAACACCTCCATGATTGCCTGAGACTGAAACCTTACAACAGATTCCGTGAGGATTGGGTGGTGAACACCACAGGCACCCGGCCACGGCGTTGTCCTGTCCTCAATCTTCAGGCCAAGTAGGTCAAGCCCATTAACATATGTCTGCTCCCAATCGGCTCTTGACGCAATATCACCCTCAAAATCCCCTCTCAACTGAGAGCTAAGGCTGCGAAGCTCATCTTCCTCCATTAACTCAGCAAGATTAGCGTCATGCTGATCTTCGCCACGCTCTTCTGCTTCTGGGTCAAAATCTATTATGACACCGCCGTCTTCTGTTGCTATCGAAACAGCTTCAGGATTAACAACGGCAATTTCCAGAGCCTGTTCATTGGAGTCAGGATCAAGTTCCTCAAACCCCTTCGGGGCATTAGAGAAACTGGGAGCCTGAGCTATGGCCTTATCAATTGCCATTAACTAGACCTTTTTGGAAGTAGACACATAATCCTTCGGGGGCCTTTGGGCATCATCAGAAACCTGATTGGCATAAGCATGATACATAAGGCCCTTGGTAGCTGCGCCAGTACCCTTAACCTTAACGCTCTTTCTCGCAGGAGGAGTGCCCAGATCCCTTGAAATCACTCTATTCTGATGCATCTTTTGTCTCCTTTTTCTCTTTTTCCTCGACATCGCCCAGAACATAACCAAAACCATTCTTTCGCAAGAAAAGTCTTATCTCCGTTATGGGTCGAGCCCACGCCATGTGGGGAACAATAGCGGAATCCCAACCATAAGAACTAACCATGCTTGGCACACCAATCAACTCATACTGCCCTCTCTGACTATAAACAAATAAAGAGCCACCACTATTACCAAAAATAATAGGAGCAGAGGCAAGCCAGAGAGGATTGCCATTAATATCCTTTGAAAACCCGGCAAGAAACCCCGCTGTTGGGAAAGGAGGTTTTCCTAACCCCGCACCAACAGCGAAAACATTACTGAAAATCCAAGGCCCGGTATCCTTGTCCTCTGGATACAGTTTGGCAACATGGGGCATCAAGCGTTCAGTATCTGTTATTTTCAATAAAGCCAAGTCGCGCTTCGCGTCATACGCAACAATGTCTGCTTCCCTACCGATAGTACCGATTAATTCACTATAATTATTATACTCAAAAACCTCCACGCTAACAGGGCGCTTCCTCTCCACATCAACCTTTTTTTCCTTAGAGGAGTCCCACTCCTTCTCCACGGAAACATATTTTGCTACAACGTGATAATTTGTCAGAACCAAACTGGTAATTGTTTTTTCTATCGCACGAGAAAAAATAACAGTGCCAGAACCCGCACCCCGCTCAAGGGAAACAAGAACCGTTGGATAAAGCATCTCCTTGTGTTTCTTTTCTATGCTTTGCAGCAAATTTTCAGCAAGTGCTGCCGAACAGGAGAGCGAAAGAACAATACTAAAAAGTATGGCTCCAATAAATTTCTTCACCTCACGAGTCCCTCTTTCTAAGGAAGTTAAGAAAATCTACACCCGTTTCAATATCATGAAACACGGTAACAAGACCAGCGTCGCTGTCTGCCTTGTTTGGTTGAACAATAGTCAAGACAGACGGAGAAAGGGTCTGATTTCTTAACCCAAGCTGCTTGGCATAATTATCATGCAGCTTGTAGGAAGCTACCCGGATTGCGTGGGTAACAAGACCATCAAGGGGTTGCTTTATAATTTGATACCCACTGATATGCCGGTGCCCGCTGATAAGAACATGATCGGCGTAACCCATTTGAGCGGCCTTCGCTGGCCCGTGGGCGGTATTCCACTGAGAATGTCCCGTCCAGTCATGCCTCGCTGAAACCCGAACCACTCTTTTATTGGGAAACCTTAACCCAATTCTAGCCCCATGCGCCTCATAAACGCCGCTCTGGTTCCTGACCATCCATTTTACAGGATCACCATTACCAACCCAGAGATCATGATTGCCACCAATAATATATAGCCAGTCAATACTTGTCACAAGCCACTCAACCAGCTTCCACGTCTCTGCTTCCGTGGTTGTCTGATGAGCATGAAGCCTCGCCAACCTGCCAACCCAATGGTTTGCAAGGTCACCAACCGTTGCGCCGAACAAGCCCTCCGTGTCGTTGACAAGTTTTACATGTCTCTCAAGCAAAACAATCGAAGTGCCGGGGTCATCCACATGAGGGTCACCCATGTGGAGTATTCCTATTGGCCCATCAATCCTTACACGACAGCTAATAAGGTTCCTGTCTCTTTCAAAGCCATCACGCCTCGCAAACTCTTTCTTGCGACGGGCAAGTATTTCGTCAAGATCCGCAACCTCGTCCGTTAAAGAATCCCTATCGATATAAAAGGGCCTTTCTATGGGAACGGGTGCTTTTAGTGGTTTTCTCCGAAAGGATATCTGCGCCCTTTCCAACCTCCTGCGGAAGGATGTGGTGGGCATATTCAGTGACCTTGCTGCTTGGCGCAAATTTCTTCCATGAGCCTCATAAGCATCAAGCGCCAATCTTATGTCATCTTCAGTAATTGGCATTTTTTACTGTCACCTCATCTGTTTTAATAATATTCAGCGCGGCGTATAGCCATTTCCTCCTCTTCTTCATCCGAAGGAACACGAATAAATCCACCCTGCCTAAACCTGAGAAGAGCCTGAGTCGAAGAGTCCACAAGATCGTCATGCTCTCCAACAGGGAAAGCCGCAAATTCTTCGATAACCTCTTCCGCCCAACTCTTTGAGGGTGCCCAAACAATCCCAGAAGCAAACAAGTCACTAACAGCATTAACGCGGGCAATTTTATCGTTGCCCCTTGACGGCGTATAATCCGACACGGGAATGCCCATAGACCTTAATTCAAAAATCAGGGGAGCGCCTGCCGCCTTAGCCTCAACGATACAGGCATCCGGCTCCCATTCATTATACGCTTTCTGGGCAACAGACTTGAGTTCAGGAAACTCCATCCTGTCCTTAAACGAATCCAACAAAATAATATTCGCATTTTCTTTCCCAGAACCATCTTCCCGAAAGAAAACACCCCACGTTGTACAGGCAGAAAAGTCAGCCCTTTCCGTTTTAAGGAACGCGGTATCCCAAGACTGGATAATAAAATCACAGTCAGGAGGATTATCCTCTTCCCACGTCCTCCACCAATCTCGCTTGATCAGCGCCTGCTCTTCCGCTGTCGGATCTTGCTGATACTGAGCGGACCACTTGGACGCGGGAAGCTCTGCCTTTAGCTTGTCCAGTTCTTCTTTTGGCCAATATTCCGGCCACAAGCTCTTCCCTGATGGCAATATAGCGGGAAGCTGTATAACCTCCCAGCCATCACTGCCTTCGCGCTGCTGAGAGGCTTTTAAAATCTGCCCTGCAAGATCACGCTGATGCCATCGCGTCATCACGATGACAATAGCGCCACCCGGCTGTAATCTTTGTCTTGGTCCCGATGTGTACCACTCATAAACTGGATCAAAGACGGAAACGTCAGGAGACCGGGCCTCTTGTTCACTATGTGGATCATCTATGATTAGAAGGTCCGCGCCCTTTCCCGTTACCGCCCCTCCAACACCGATAGCGAAATACTCACCCTCAGCGTTTGTGTTCCATCGTCCCGCTGCCTTGGAATCCTGTCGCAGCTTGGTGCCCGGAAAAATTTCCTGAAAGCTGACATCCCCTACAAGGTTACGCACCTTTCTTCCGAACCCGACAGCCAGTTCAGCCGTATGGGCGGTTTGTATTACTTTCTTTTCCGGGGCACGTCCCAAGAACCATGCAGGAAGAAGATAGGAAGCAAATTCCGATTTTGTATGGCGGGGAGGCATATTGACGATAAGCCTTTTCAGCTTACCGCTTACAACGCGCTCAAACGCATCTGCCATAATCTTGTGATGCTCGCCCTCTATAAAGGCTGGCCACACCTTTTTAACGAAAGGAATAAACCTTTGGACTACCCTTTCACGCTCCCTTGCATCTTCCAGTTTATCAAGCAATGACAGTATTTCTCTTTGCTCTTCATACGGCAAAGAATCAATCTTGCTCAGATATGACTGAAGTTGCTGATCCTGCATTAAATTTCCCAAAAAAAGAAAGAGCGCCGAAACGCTCTTTCAAATTACAAGAGGGGGGATACTTGCACGGATAAGGGTATTCCCGGCACCCGTTCCAGAGAATTCTCCCTAGAACGATACCACACTACCCCCCTTGACAGAACTGGTCAATATAAGTTTTCCCTTATTGCCATTACAGATACTCAAGGCTTTTCCAGTATTTTAAATTCACAGTTATCCGCACACGGGCTATCCCAGATATTAATGGCTAAAGCTCTATCGGGGCTGCCGCCCTTCCCAAGATAGTCTTCCCTGAAATCCATCATGCAGAACAAATCGGGTTTATGGCGTTTAAACTGCTCTCTTCCCTTTTTACAGGCCCAGAGTCTTTCACTGCTGATCAACGCCATTCTCCGCACACCTATATCAAAAGCATGATCGATAAATTGTCTTATATTCTTGAACGGAGGATTGGTTACAAGATCTGTGGAAAGAGCTTCCTTAAACGAAAAAAAATCATTGCCGTCCTGAATGTCAGTGCAATGAACCTTGGAGCAAGCCCTTCCTGCACGGGCGGTGTGAGAAATAATTTCTTTTGCCACGCGCCCATCGCCGGAACATGGCTCCCACACGGAGGTGGATGAATGACCGTTTTCCTGACGATCCACGAATTCTTCAACCATTAGCCGCACAATACTAAATGGCGTGGGATAAAAATCATGTTCCTTTCTCATCTAGCGGTTCTTCCAAAGGGTAAACGCGCTATTTCGTATGTAAACCAGCGGCTCAATGTCCTGTGCATCATTGCGATCTGTACGACCACCTATACCAATATACGCAACGTCAAGTTCATATTCATCATCTGAATCTATTCTGGTATAGCCAATAGCATCAGCCCACCGCACCACGACAAAGGAGGGAAGCCCACTTGCCTCTGATAATTGCTGGGCAGTCATGATTTTTGCCATAGACAACATAAATGTTGGATATTGTTTTATTGGGTTTGACCTGTTTTTAATCTCCAGCCACGCAACTCCGATTTTCTCATCGTTACGGTTTTCGCTGAAGTCAGGGTCTGGATCATTTTTCAGAAGAAGATAATCCAACTGATATTTTTTTTGCAATTTTTTGCTGCTACAGCCCCATTTCTTTTCGACAATTTTTAAAATCTCCCTTTCAAACCCTAAATCACCTTTAGTTTCATAGAGTTTCCTTCTTCCCGACCATTGAGAGGGTATCTCTGAAAAATATGAACCGCTTTTAGCGATTTTTTTGTTTTGTTGGTCAACGTCTCTTCTAAAAAGATCGACAAGGGTTTGATCATCAGTCATTAACTTCTCCTATTTGTTAGAAATTGATTTTTTCTTGTTACTAATTCCCAGACCTTTATCCGCCAGCATCGCATAGAACTTCACACCTTCACTGCACTCAGCCACACCCTTTATTTCTTCCAATGCCTTACGCATTCTTTTGTTTTCCTTGACGAGCTTGTCATAGATATTCGCCACAGAACCTTTAAGCGGAGGATATGGGCGATCCTTCCCCGGAAAGGTCATGTTGTGCCATATTTCGATGGGATAAATAGCTCGACTGCGGCCCTTAGCTGCATGAATGAAGCCCCGACCGGCAAGCCTGTCCACCATAGCATACATATTACTGACCCCGGTGTCCGTTGCGGCGGCAAGTTCCCTGTACGAGGGGCCGATTTTATTTTTTGCCCAAAAATCAACAATAACGTCATACAGTTTTTTCTGTTTGGGGGTCATCTTCGGCTTTCCTGATAAGATAAATCGGTTTCTGCAAAATGGTGGCAAGTTCCAGTTCCATTTGGACGCCCAGAGACTTTTCCCAGCCAGCCAATGCCAGCACAGCCACCCTGTCGCACTTCCTCAGCATCTTGAGATCCCAATTCATCCACCATGAATGCCCTTTATCGTCGGCATAAGGATGAAGGGCAGTGCCACACACAATGGGACTGAAAACGGCAACCCCTATATCCATGAGGGTGAAGAGCATTTCCTTGGTATCTTCAACTCTATCCGCAGCTTTATCTCCGGTGATGGTTCCACCAGAGGTGTAGGGGCTGGATAAATAAATCAGGTCACTTCCGACTGCCGCGATAAAACCCATTGCACCGGGAGAGGGACTTGAGAATGCGGCAGAAGAATTTATTGAGGCTATCGGGGTGCTTGAAACTTCAAAAACAGGGTAGCCCTGTTTGCTGAAATCAATTGGTCTGTTTGCGAGTCTGCGCCAGTTCACGGTGGTTTTCATATTTTAACAATAACATGCGATTATTCTTTTGTTAACTAAAATGTTTTACCCTCATGCCTAGAGTACCCTAGTTAGATAAACTATATACTAAACAGTTTAACTAACTAGTGTACACTAGGACTAGACTAGAGCTAGAAACTATGATAAATATAATCTAGTTTTATCCTAACCGGGACACTCCCCGTTTTCTTGCTGGTTTGCGGGTCGAGATACCCTAAGGTAAAATTAGCACTGCACCTCCCTGTGGTGCGATAAACTTAGCCCCATCCTATAACTAGGGTGGGGCTTTTTTTATTGCTGGAAGGAGGAGGAGTCGAACCTCCAATTAGGTGCTGCGGGCACCCCACTGCTCTGCCGCAGGCAGAAAACAGCATTCATTCAACCGGACCTCCCAATTCGGGGTCTACAATATAAATATTAGCTGTGCAATTTATAAAAATAGGGTAGGGGGGGTATAAAACATGAACAAAAACCGAACGAATTTTAGGTTGGCAAATATTGGTCATTGTTTGAGTGGAACAGTGTTGGGGGGCGGGGGGAGGCTCCGTCACGGCTAAGGGGGGGTGGGGGCCTCCGTCTCCCCCTCCAGAAAAAAGTGTGGCTATAGAGCCCCGCCCAGCGCGTCATTCGGTGTGGCAGGCCTTCCCGGTCGCGGCGAGGCAGGGGTGCGGCTCCAGCGTCCGCATACGGCGATACAGACGCCGCCTACTGCCCCAGCAAGGCGGTCAGACGCTGCTCCAGTTGGGCACGTAGCTCGTCAGGCGACGTTTCCGCTTCGACAGTCTCGACCACGTCGCTCCACATACGGACTGAGGAGTCCTTGCCAAGCAGTTCCAGTGCCCGGACGCGGGCCGCATCGGACTCAGCGTGGCCAGCCTCGTGCTCCAGCCGCTCCACGATCCAGCGCCGTCGCGTGAGGGCTGAGGTAAGTGCTGCCCGCTCCACACTAGCCTCATGAGCAAGCAGTCTACGGGTTATCTCCGGGTGACTAGAAAGTAGACTAGCCTCAGTATAGATGGCGCTAGGCTTCATCCCCTTGGCATCATACGCCGCACGGTATGCGTCAGCTTGCGTTGCCCCTCTGATCATCTCTGCGAGGAAGCGTTCCTGCTTCGCGGTGAGGGGCCGCTTCTTCTTCTTGGTCTCAGCCTTCTCAGCCTCTGTCTGGTCGCTGACCAGCGTCAGCTTGGGTGTATCATCGTCTGTCATGCTGCCACGCTCTCTGGGTTTGTGGGTGTTACAGGATCAGCCATCTTCGAGGGCTCCCCAGCCAACGTCGCTTGAGGAGCAAGTACAATCCACGCACTGGTAACGGCCATCTACTAACGCCTTGGGTTTATCGCACCCACACACTGGGCACACAGGACTAGTGTCTTTTTCTGCAATCAGATCCGCTGGTTGGTCAGCCATATCGATCCCTAACAGTCCAAAAGTTTGCCAGACAATATTAGTCCGATCGCGACATATCGGTCGAGTGGGCGGACAGTGTGCACAAAGGGTGTTTACATGTGCGTTGATGTGTGCGATAAGGGGCATTCGTTATCGCTTATGCGAAAACGGCGGGCCACGCTAGCCCCAAACAAAGCGCCAAGATCGAGGCGGGAACCCTCCGCTCGATACCTCCCCGGCGGCAAAGGCCACCGGATACCCACAGCAAGGTGGGGGTCACCGGGGACAGGATCGAGTAGCAAGGACCAGCACTCACCTCAGAGGGGCCGGAAGGTAAAGTCGAACCGAAGACAGGCGCTGGGCACACGAGAGTGTCTGTGACTGTTGCTGTCACACTGATGAGCCGCATGGTGCGGCCTTGGGCCAAGCATGGCCGAAACACTCATGAGGTAACTGACCATGATGACCGTGATTAAAGTGCTAACCGTCCTCTCCTTCTTGCTATGTCTCGCGTCGTTCTGCGCGATAGTGACAATCAACCCGATCTTCCACGCCACTCCGATCATCGCTCTGGGATCGATCATCAACGTGATGGTAGGCCTCAGCCTCTTTGCCGCATGGCAATCCAACTCGTAGGGAGGATCAAATGCTGCCACTGCCTGAGGACATGGACGTGCCGCTGCGACGCAGGGACACGACTAAAATCGACAACGTTCGATGGCTCCTTCGCAATCTTGCCGCGAACAACAGCGATCACGCAAAATTAGACGAGACCTTGAAGGTCTTAAAACATGAATTACTGCACCAATTTTTAGTTAGGAGGTGACCATGCAAGCCAGCTATCCACCACCAGCACCGTGGCATTATGGCGGCATCGCTCAAGGCCGCATCTTGGGCCGCTTCGACAACGAGTACTCGCACGTTTTCGAGTATGCCGCACGCACAGAGGCAGACGGCGACTGGGCAGCCAAATACCCGCATGTTGTCTTTATGTCTGACGGTTCTAAGCGCTTCGCAACAGTCAAGAAGACTGTAGTCCACATCGTCGTAGACGAGGCTGCGAACGGCCAACCAGTGGTCGAGAAGTGGTCGATTAAACGACACGCAAAATACTGGTAGGGAGGGAGACCAAAATGAATTTACCTTTCACAAACGAAAACTGGGACAAGATAGCCGACGAATTGGCGTGCAACATCGCGCAGTGCCGGATATTCGGCGGTCTGCCGTATAATGACAACGTCGCTGCACCAACGCACGCGATACTCAGCGTCTACGCCAAAAGGTATGGCGGCATAGACGAAAAAGACATGCTGTTGGTTGCTGATATGCTCAAGTTTGGCGATAAGCTCAGTGCGGTGGAGTATGCCGCACAACTGGATACAGATCCGCGAGATTTCTTAATCGGCGCGATTGTTAAAGACTAGAAGATCCAAACACAAAGGTGCGGCGGATACCTCCGCCGTATCCATCAGTACATCTGAGCGGTGTGCTGATGGATGCGACAGCATCACTAATCAACCAACTACATGAGGTAACTTATGACTGACAATTTCCTCTCGACTACTCCCAAGCATCTTGTGCAATTGCTCAAAGCGACCGTTGGTGTCGCACCAGTGATGATCTGGGGGGCACCGGGCATTGGTAAAACCGCCATTATCCAAGACAATGTCGGCGAGATCTTCGCCGCAGCCGCCGCTGACCGGGATATCGCCGTGCCAGAGGACGCCAGCGTCGAATTGTTCGAGCGACGGGTCAACGACTATGACCTCTTGGACTTCGGCGGTCTGCCGTATAATGACAACGGCGTGCAACATCGCGCAGTGCCGGATATCTGGCCGGGTGTCGGCAGCACCAAAAAGGTCTACGGCGTTATGCTGTTTGACGAGTTTCCGCAGGCACCACGCGAGAAGCAGACCAACCTACAACGCCTGTTCGACGAGGGCCTTCTTGGCGATTATGTGCTGCCGGGGCACCCCAAGTCGGACCCAAACGGTGAGCGGGGGTTGGTCGTTATCGTGCTGGCGGGCAATCGTCAGGCAGATCGTGCCAACTCTCACGGGATGGGCAGCCAGACTGGCACCCGTTTAATCCACATTACATTCGAGCCCGATTTCAACGATTGGCTCGACTGGGCGAACTCCAACGATGTGGAGCCGACGGTGGTCAGTTTCATCAGGCAGCAGCCTGAGTATCTGCACAAACTCGATCCTAAAATGACTACTGGCGCAACGCCTCGCGGCTGGGCCACGCTTTCCAAGATCGTCAAGAAGGCGTTGCCATCTGATATCGAGATGACTGCCTACGCAGGCATCGTTGGCGAAGAGGCTGCCCGCGCATATCTGGCACTGGTACATGCCGCCAGATCGATCAATGTGGAAGAGGCGTTGGTCGATCCCGACAACGCTGAGATACCTCAGGAAGTCGGGCACCAGTTTGCCACGGCTAGCTTGCTGATACGCCGTGCGACAACTGAGAACTTCGACAACGTTGTGAGATATGTCGAGCGCGTTGGTGCTGGTGAATTCTGCACGCCAGAAATTGCGGTGTTTGTAGTTGAGGCCATCAAGAGGCGCGTGCCTGTGCTGGCCGAAACTGTCACATACCGTGACTTCTCTCTCCGCTGGGCCGACATTCGGTCCTAGCAGGTGCGGGGGTAATGCCCCCGTATCCACCAGCGCATCGATAAGGTGCGTTGATGGATGCGATAAGCATCAAATACTACCCAACCAATATTTGAGGTGACTGAAATGACTGCTTTAAACGAGAAGGCCATCTTGGTTTCTGTGAAGACCAAGAAATTCACCGCAACGGTGAAAAACCGCGAAGCGACAGCGGAGTTTGCCACTGACAAGCAGACTACCAGCGAGTGGGTTAACATCACCCAGCGCCTCGTCGCCAAGAGTGTTATCGACGGGCCGCGCAAAATAGCGGAGCGTGGGAAAAACTACTTACGCGGCGTTAGCCCCGGCGAATTCGACGGGGAATTCCTTCGGGGCGGGTTGCCGTACTGGGGACAGAACGTCCACATTCTGCCCAATACCCTCAGCGATAAGGTGCTGAGGAATCTGGGCGCGTTCCAAGAGAAATTCACCGAAGCGGTCGAGGTCGTGCGGAAGGCGCTTCCAGATGCCTTGAAGCAGGCCGCCATCGAAAACCCCTTGCTGGCCAATCAGGTCGCAATGCCTGATGTCGATACGATCTGCGACGAGAAATTTCAGTTCGAGTGGCAACTCGACGTGATTCCTTCAAGCGACGACATTCGCGTAGATGCGTCGAAGGAATTCGTTGATGAGTTGAAACGCAGCGTGCAGGGCCGCGCCGACCGCAAATTGCAAGAGGTCACGCAGCATTCGGTCATGGCCGTGATTAAGGTCGCTACGCACTTGGCAAAATCCTGCGAAGACTATGACCCACAGAAGAAGGGCAAATCACCCTTCCGCGATAGCGCGGTCAATCAGGTCCGCGAACTGATACCAGTTATCAGGGGCCTCAACATCAACGCGGATGCTGCCATCGACAAGGCCGCAACTGATCTGCTCGCGGCTGTCGGCAATAAATCCGCCAATGATCTGCGGGCCGACGGCGAGGTTCGCAAAGACGTGGCGTCGCAGGCTCGCAAAGTCGCGAGTTCGCTAGACTCACTGTTCAACTAGGAGGTGACCATGACTTATTACATCACCGCGAAAGATCCTGAACTTGGCCGCATCATGAAGGCGCGGTCAAGACTTGGGTCCAAGGCCCCCGGCTACGCAGCACAGGTCTTTGGCCTTGAACTGGTCGAGCATGAGGGCATCGACACAATGGCAACAGACGGCAAATCGATCTTCTGGAGCCGCAAATTTGTTCAGCAGATAGATGACCGCAAGGTCATGGGCGTGCTTTTTCATGAAGGCATCCACGTCACCTGTGGCCATCATTTGAGGCGGCCCGCTGACATCAGTCCTGATCTCTGGAATGTCGCCTGCGATTTCTGCGTCAATATAATCGTTAAAGATGCCGGGGAAATCCTGCCGGAAAACGCACTCTACGACGATGCCTATCGTGGAATGACGGCTGTACAGGTCGCCAGAAAACTCAAGAAAAAGGAGGAAGAGGAAGAGCAAGGCGACGAAGGCGACAACGAAGACCAGCAAGACGACCAGCAAGACGACCAGCAGGATGGTCAGCAGGACGGTCAGCAGGATGGTCAGCAGGATGGCCAAGACGAAGAAAAAGCCGAAGGCCAGCCAAGCAATTTCGATCAGGCCGGTGAGGTCTGGGACGCGACTGGCGAGGACGGTCAGGCGCTCTCCCAGAGCGATAAGCAAGAGGCCGAAGAGGTGCTGCGACGCGACGTTATCGTTGCAGCAGCGGTCGAGAAGGCCGCGGGTTCCGGCTCGATAACCATTGAGCAAGGAATACTTGAGGCTGCTAAGGCTGCCCACGTTGACTGGATCGAAGCTATGGCCGATTTCCTCGACCGCTCGTTTGGTCAGGAGCCAACGTTGGCCAAACCAGCGCGTCGCCATTTATGGCGCGGGGATTATTTCCCCACCATGAAAGGTGTCGGAGGTGGTGATCTGGTGATTGCAATCGATACCTCTGGATCAGTCAGTCAGGCTGAGGCAGAACAGTTTGCCAGCGAAATCGATGGCATCCGCGAGACGATCAAGCCGGATCGCACCTGTGTGATCTACTGCGACAGTCGGATTCAGAAAACCGCCGATGGCGACAGCTACGACGAATTCGACTCTTACGACGATATCGAGGTCCGTAAGATCAGCGGCGGCGGCACTCGTTTCGAGCCGCCGTTCCATCTGGTAGATGCCGAAGGCCTCGCGCCATCAGCCTTCATTTACTTCACCGATGGCTACGCATCTGTCGATGTCGAACAGGTCGAAGACAAGATCGATTATCCGGTACTGTGGGCAACCACAGGCGCAGAGCCCTCGTTCTACGCTGGCGACGCCTTTGGCGAGATAATCGAGGTCACGCTTTAAGGCACTCATGGGGGATTGGCGTAGTGGTAGCGTAGCAAGTTCCAACCTTGCTGGGGCGGGTTCGATTCCTGCATCCCCTGCCAAATTCAAGTCACCAACTGGGGGGAGGGGCAACTCTCCCCTCTCTTTTGGAGGAGGACATGAAGACACTCGAAAACGCAAAGACCGATTGGCTGGATGCGATTAATGGTGAGGGGGGACATTGCCCCTGTTGTGATAGATGGGGAAAGGTTTATCCGCGCCATTTCAACGCCTCTATGGCGAGAGCCCTGATCTGGCTTGTCGGAGAGGGATTCGACTGGACTGACGTTCCGAACACCGCGCCAAAATGGCTGACGCGAACAAACCAATTGCCCACCGTCAGATGGTGGGGACTCGCCATCCGCCGAAAGTCCGAAGACCCGGCAGTTAAGCATTCCGGCATGTGGCGACCGACGCAGCGTGGAGTTGACTTCGCCCATGGCCGCGTCTCTGTTCCGCAAAAGGTCTTTACCTACAATGCAGAAGTCCTGCGATTTGGCGAGAAATACATACGAATAGAGCAGGCCTTCAAAACGAAATTTGATTATGAGCAGGTCATGTTGCCGGTCTTAAAAATGTCTGAAAAGCCGCAAGGCGAACTGTTTTAAGGAGAGCAAACTAAGATCATGAGGTGCGCTGGCCAAGCCAGCGCATCCATCAGCGCATACAAGCAAGTGCGCTGATGGATGCTTGCATCAAATATTCAATTGTTGAGGAGGGGATAATTATGTTGGCTGACAATGTGTTAGGTGCGCTGTCAAAGCCAAACAAACAGATGTTTGGTTTTGTTCGACGCCAAAAGGAAGAGACCCCAAAGGGGGTTGTCAAATACGACGGTCGTGCAGCGGCTCGAAGCTGCTATGCCGACATCCGTAATGCCACCCGATATGTCGTGTCGAATGACCTGATCGACTATCTGGTAGATAGCTATATGCGCGTCGACATAGACAGCCTAACCGAAAAGATCATCGATGCCCGCCTGCCACATCAGAATATGTGGATAGAATGGGATGAAAGGTATCGCCAAAAGCAAATGAAACGATGGGCCGAAGAAAATAATATCGCTAGCCATTTCGCGCCCGAAAACGAGATCCTGCCACACGTTGGCTATTTGCTAAGTCAGCGTTGGATTCGCGACGATTCCAACCCGGCTTTAAGCAGGGAGATGCAACCCCAAAAGATTGGAAGAAATAATAGCTGGTTTGCACAGGCCTTCATGCTGGCAGATGAGGTGAACACGGCATCGCCAAATTTGCAGTTAGAGATTGCACAATACAAAACGAACAGGGTCGTGAGTTCGCCAATTGGGTTTGCAATCCATCCAGATCTAGACTCGCCGCATAGGTACGATGTCGAGAAAAAAAACGACGGCACGTTAAGTATCAAGGGGCATGACTTCGACTCAGAGGGTACGCTGCCCGTCACCAACGCAGTAATAGGTGAGGGGTATTTGAGTGGCCAGCGTCAAAACGAACTAAGCAAAATTAAAGGTTTCGAGAGACCAAAGGCCTCCCCTGACAGCATCAAAAATCTGCTATCAGGGGTGACTTGCTGGCAGTCCCATGCCAGCGGCTGGATGAACCAAAAACAATCCCACAACTGGGAAGAGATTGCTAAAAATATGATGGGGGGGGACGCAAGGTTCCTGATACTCGTTCTCGCTGCCTTGAATTATGACTGGCTCGTCAAAGATCAAGCCACCCCCGGCAAAGGCCGCAAGGTCCGATACGGCAAGATCCTGCCCCGAAGCAGCCATATTACTCTACGGGTAGACCTGCCGAAAGCCAGAGGCGTTACCTTAACCACGCACACACCTGTCGATGGCGCTATGCGTCGCGAACATGAAGTGCGAGGTCACTGGCGTGTTTATAAAAAGACAGGCAAGCGGTCGTGGGTTAAATCACACAAACGCGGGAACAGGCTACTGGGGTCAATCACCAAAGACTATGACCTGCGGTCTAGACGATAATCCTCACTGACGAGATCCTTTGGTACGGATCGAAACCGTCGCCACTTCGCGGCGGTCTGAGGCAACCAACAAAAGAGGTAATCATGATTACGGAAACGATCAATCCCCAACGTTTGGGCGTGGAAATTAGCAATGAACTGCAATGGAATGGTGACGATATTGTCGCAGCATTTCGAGCCGCATTGGAAAACTCAAATTACCACACATTCAACGCAGCCGTTGAGGCAATGTGGAAGGTGCAAGTTAAAGCAGAGCAGGGTGGGGAAGAAATATGGGAGGACGTAAAATGAGCTTATATCAAAACATGAAAATCCCACCCTTCCTCAGGCGATTGGAAATCACCGAAGAATTGCTTGATGAAACAATAGCCACACTAATATTAGCTGGCGAATCTTTGTTGGCTGATAGGTTGTCAAAGATAAACCCCGCAAGCGATACGATCACGAAGCCTCTCCCCGTTACTGAGGAAGGCGTAGAGGGCAGTCGCGTTGATACCAGTTCCCCTCAACGTAAAATCCGCTTAACCCGTGTGTTAAAAGAACGGGTGGCACATGAAATTATTGCCGCAGTCAAAGGCGGCCACAACACAGTAAGCAAGCTGAAAAAGTTTGTTTCCCACGACGACCGGGTTTTAAAGGCTAGCATTCGCTACGCGCTAAACCATCGTGTTGCCAACAAGTCACAACTGGTGAAGCTGTCGCCAAAGACCTATGGAGTAGAGACATGAAGCGCAGAATTCCTTATGGCAGTCGCAAGAAAATTGTCAGTTATAAATCACCCCAAATGAAACACCGGAGCCCTGCCGCTGCCTCGCTGCGGCAGCACGGCAAGCAAGTGGTGCCCGCAAAAAAGGGCGGGCGCTTCAATAGAAATCAAAAACACAAGGGGGGGGAATTCAATGTCACAACTTGATAAAGTGCCATGTCCGACGTGCGGTGGGCCACGCGAGATCTTGATGGAAACAAGATATGTGCAGCATATTTACTGCCCGGAATGTAAGACAGAACTCGCCAGAACCCATGACCTCGTCACACCTAAAATGAAAAACGATGAGGAGGCAGGGCAATGACGCTGTGGCATTCGTATTATCTATCAGGGGCTCTTGTCGGCCTACTGGTGGCTGCGTTTTTCGCCGACAGATATATCCATAGATATATCGTAACGCATGGGAGCACAAAAAAGATCCTGTCAAGTATCGGCTGGCTAATACTAATGCATG
>VTLG01011042.1_pt1 | contig 42817 bp, 62 predicted proteins | sample 4694571 | NCBI WGS metagenome assembly VTLG01 (sample SAMN12604809, study PRJNA352737) | marine metagenome | biome: ENVO:00000447; feature: ENVO:00000209|ENVO:00000569|ENVO:01000036; material: ENVO:00002151; isolation source: viral sequences binned using virsorter ...
TTAGGAATCTTAAGCAAGAACCTGAACAGAAAGAGAATATTGTTGATAGCTTCGTTAAACATTTCTCTAAAGCATGAGTGTAGTTAAAATTGCGTGTGTGTCTATCATGCACGCAATTCATACATTTGCTTTCCTTCTCGGTTATGCTACTATGATTTGGCTCTTTTTTGGAGCCATTTCATAGAACAGCTTCCTCTATTTATAAGGGCTATTATATAAAATAGCCCAAACATTTAAGTTCTTAATAAGAGAAAAAAGGACTGGGACTGTACATCTCGGTTATTTTTTCGTACTACATCTTTAGAACAATCACTTACTTAATAAAGGCGGTGATCTAAAGACAATGAATTAGTACTTCAAGTACTAAACAATCAACGGCTACAGCTGAGATTGTGTCGAAAGACTGAATTGTACGTTAGAATAAAATAACAAAAGTCAAGTCTTTGTTATTTGGCAATCTAAGAGTTGGTTTATAGTTATCCAACTGAATCTAAATATCTGAATAATTCATATGCTTTTAACACTCGTAAGAGTACAACAAGCTACAGCGAAGAGGGCAAGTGCTATGCTTCAGGAATTATGCGTTGTGAAACAGACAGATATGATTGTCATGATCCGAAAGGACAACAGAAAAACTATGAAGAAACTAATTGCAGGTACAACACTCGGCTAGTTCGAGTGAGGACGCAACCCTGCGTAGTCTTATTCTGAACTTCTTCCTCTATTTACGGCAACATTGCCACTCAACTAAACATAGGAGTCTAAACATGACACCGATTAAAGAAATCTTAAAAAAGATGTTTGCATCAGCCAAGAAAAGTGCAGACCAGTATAGCAATACTTGGTTGCAGAAATCAGCTTTCAACGAAGAAAGCAAATCTTGGGATAATCTTCCAACAACTGTAGAACAGATGAAGGAAGATACATCAAGAGATTTTATCTACAACCTCTGGGCAAGAACGACAGATGAAGGTCTTAAAGATATGGATGAGTTTGTCGAAAAAGAACTTATACCGAACGGTATGAGTATCTTCATTGACAATGAAACTGGAGTACCAACACATCATCTCTCAAAAGATGAAAAGTCTATACGATTTATGGTAGCCAGACCAAATCTAGACCCAGCTTCATAGCCCTTTTACCCAACTCAATCAACTCGATTAATACAGGTGATAGCGTATAGCGTTTGATGAGTAAATTAGCACATAGGTACATCCTATGTGCTTTTTTTACCTCGCTATGCTCGGTAAATCTTAATAATGTGTACTACGTACACTTTGTTTTTTTATGCCTTATAACACCACTTGGGATCCAAGCGTGTCAACAAGACTTAATCTAATTGATTAAGAATTGTAGTTTTTGCTTGAGCAGTACAAGTTTTTATGCCAAACTCCAATCGAATGGCTGCTACAGTTTTAACAATACGATTATTGTATTCATAGTCAACGTAAAATGATAAATAATCATATCCCATAAATTTGTATTTAAGATTACGAAGAATTTCTCTTGCTCCTTTAGAGTATTCTGCAACATCCCTAGCAGAGTTTTTACTAAAAAGCTGTTCAGCAGGGTGTTGATCATTTGGAAAAGTTTGACCTTCAGCAAAGTAATCATCTCTGAACGTTTTATAAGACATGCCAAGACCTTCAGCTATTTTTTCAAAACCATTCATATCTGATATGCATCTTTCAATCGGTTTACTAAACGAAAATACATTAGACAAAGTAATTACTGATTTGCAATCTGGAATTACGTCTGCAAATAATTTGTATTTTGCAGGATCATCAGGCCAAGCTTGAGTTTGTTCTTTTTCGAGTTGTTTAATACGCTGACTTTGTAATTCGATTGTGGTTTGTTGACTATCAATAGTCTGCTGTTGAGTTTTAATCATGTTCATTGTTGGCTTGTTGTCCTTTCTAAAATCATTTACAGTCGTATTTAATGAAGGCAAGGCCTCAACAATTGCATCAACAGTAGCCTCTTTTACAAAATCACCATTGTTAATTTTATGAATTGTAGTTCGACTAACCTTTGCAGATTTTGCAATTGCGGCTAGTGGAATTTGTGTCTTAAGTAAATATTCACGTAGTTCGTTTAATTTAGTATTAGTTGTCATAATATCCCTTGTGTTATTGACAACAAAACCTAACAAATATGTAATTAAAAAACAATATTAATTGACATTTATGTTCACTTTTGTTAATTTAAACCCACTATCAAGGGTTCTAAAAATGATTTTATTAACAAGTTTTAACGAGTTAAAAATTTATTTAGTTGAGTAAATAAAAACAGAGGAAGTTTGTGTTTGGCTGCACAGCTTCCTCTATTTATAATAACTATAAGGGAGTTACTATGAGATGTAAAAAACATCCCAACGAAGAACTAGAATTAGCTAGTACACAATCTACGCAAAAAGTGGCTTGGTCAGACGAGCCGATACGAATCACACACGATATTGAATACTGCCCAAAATGCTTTGAGGAGCATGAAACAGGCAAGCCAATGTTTCACGAACTTATACCAGTTCGTCAGCCTATTGCAGATAATGAAGACCTCAAAAGTAGAATTGATTTGTACATCGAAAATTCAATTAAATAAAGGATAAACACATGCAACAACTATCATCAGTTTTAAAGAAATTAAAAAATGAACAGAATGGTTCAATAAATGGACATAACATTGACTATAGTGATGAATTAGATACGTTAGAAAACCTCATAACTGAATTTAATCAGGTATCACAGCAATTAGACGATACATGGACGCTTATAGAGCGATTGCAAGAAAGAATAACTACTGCGAATAGAGATTTAATAAATGTTATTGATAAGTACAGACGTTATTTAGACGATTTGAGGTGGAAATAATGAGCAAATTCAGAACATTTAGTACTGTAACAAGAGGTGCTGGCTACTTAGCAATGGCTTTAAACCAAATGCTCAAACTGGCAGCCAATGGAACACGTTTTGCTTTGGACTCAATAGCAGATCGTAAACGATATGACATCGAACTTCTAGTGGAAGGCACAGTTATAGAAACCAAAGAGAATCAGTCTGGCTATCAACTAAGCCGTATTGTACGCATTATGGGTGAAGTAGGTGTAGACAGAGCGATTATCAGTTCCAAGCCAAATAACAAATCATGATCATAATAGACCTACCGCAATGGATGATTTATGTAACATGGTTTGTATCAATTAATCTAGCCATAGCAGTCACAGTATTGCTGTGGCTCATTGTAAGCTATAAAAGAAAGACAAGGACTTAACATGAGTAAAATTGAAAATCTAATAGAAAAAGATAACTTCTACTACAAAGAACTTCTTTTGTGTGCAGAAGATGAAATCAAGAATTTGAACAAAACTGTACACAGTAAAGAGTTAATTATATCTGAACTACGTTTAGCTTTGTTAAAAGTTCAGTCATTAGCTCAAACAAATCCTATTCAAATGGACAACATTAATGCACTTGTAAAAAATCAAATTAAACAAATACTACACAAATGAAAAATAAATACACACCAGATCTAAGACCTGCTTTAGCGTTTGACAGTCGTAAAGAAGCACAATTAATAAATGACGCTTTAAACGCTTATCGAATCCATCACATAGACTCGCACATAAATCCAAAACTTGAAGAGGAGATTAAAAGCCTGTGTGATGAGATTGAAAAAGTAGACCAAATGTTTAATAAAAAGGGATAAATATATGATGATATTACATTGTGGAGGTCGTGCTGTTGATTTTAACGAATTGCAGAACGTACCCCTACCAGAAGAAACAGAAACGTATACACCAGTAGCGTTTTCTGATTTAGTTACTAATGCTAAAACAATTGCTGACGATCTTTTAAAAGACTACCAGTACATTGATTCACAATATGCATTAGCAGCAAAAGATCAAAGAATGTTTGCTGTATTAAAATACGCTCATAAAGATACTGATGACATGAGTGTAGCTTTAGGCATCCGTTCTTCACATGACAAATCTATGTCAAATGGTTACTGCTTTGGCAGTAGCATAACAGTTTGTGATAATCTGATATTTGCAGGTGACTTTGTTATTATGCGTAAGCATACTAAAAATGTCTTTGACAGCCTCAGAGATCAGTTAATCAAAACTGTGTACAACTTTCAAAGTGACGGAAAATTCCAGAACATTATAGACGATAAAAACCAAATGATAGAAACAGACATGACCAATAAAAAGGCTTATGAGTTTCTTGGCTATTTGTTTGGTAATAAAGTGTTGAAAGCTAGACAGCTTACAACTGCTTTAAACTGTTGGAATAGACCGCCATACGAAGAGTTTAAAGGTAAGAATATGTGGTCATTGTATAATGCCTGTACGGAAGCTCTGAAGAGCACGCCACCAAACAGGATTATACAACAGCATATTAAGTTGCATCAATTAGCAACAGCTTAAAAAATGCACAAGACGTTGAAACAAATCCTACTCAGCATATGATCTCCTTTTTTTATTTGATTATGCACTTCAATGATATGAGTAGTTGATAAGTAAATGTCTTGTGCAATAATTCAAAGGAAGCAATGCTTAAACACACACGTTATCTTTCTAGATAGGTGCGATTGGGCTCCGCATCTCTATCGTACAAAGTGTTGCTTCCTTTATTTATAAAAGTATTAACAAAAACAGGAGAATAAATGAATCTATTTTATGAAACGCTTAGAAATGAAGACTATAAACCATTTGTAGAAACAAAGGGTAATGGAAAATTTCAAGCTAGTTACGTTTCTTGGGCAGTCATGCATGACGCTATTAAGAAATCGTTTCAATATGTGGACTATAAAGTTCATGAATACACATTAACAAAAGACGGCACAAGCTTTACTGTACCTTACATGCAAATGCCTGATGGAACTGCAATGGTTAAAGTAACTCTTACTGTAACAGATAATGACGGAGATCAACATTCACATGAGGAATGCTTAGCTGTCCGCAATCTTAGAATGGGTGCAGAGTCTAGGCCAGATGCAGCACAAATAGAAAATACAATCAGACGTTGTATTGCTAAAGCTGGAAGCATGCTTACAGGCTTTGGTATTGAACTATGGTTTAATGAAGATATTAAAGACTTAGACTATAGACCAGAAACTTTAATTAACGGCAAAAGACCAACTGAAGGTGGCATTACTGTAGATCAAAATGTAAAACTTGATCGTTTAAGCAGAGACCCTGTATTCAAAGGAAAAGATATGCAGGAAAGAATGAAAGCTTTTATTAACAGTAATCCTACTGAAGCCGAAGCTGAAAAAGTTATTAAAGATTTAGAAGATAAAAAGAAAACACTAAAAGCTAAAACTAAGGAGGCTGCTTAATGGCTATACATGAAAACATAGCAACAATTAAGTCTATTGACATTCAATATGACGTAACAAAACAATGGGGTAGTTATAACCCTACGTTTGACATGTACATGACAGTTATGATTAACAAGGGAATGGACTTTGATGAAAAATTAGAAATATATGGAAATATAAAACGTGACCTAAATGTAACTGATCCAAAATCCTGGGGTTCTGCATTCAAAATTAAAAGATTCTTCGAGTCTGTGTACAATAAGAAAAATCTTTATATGAATGAAGACTGGGCTATACCAGACAACTGGGTTGAAGGAGCTGTAGGAAGACAAATAAAAGTATGTGCTTATAAAACTAATAAAACAAAACAAAATGGTAAACATTGGTGGGACTTCTATGACATAGTTGATCCAGCAAGTGCACCTGATGGTTCTTTGAGAAACAAAGTTTTGAAAGACGTAGAAGATGGCTGGATTAAAAATTACAATTCAGATGATACAGCATCTCAAATAAGCAATAATGTTGCACCTTCTGAAACAAAAAGTAATTCTAAACCTCAAGTAAAAGAATCAACTGATTTTGATTTTGGAAATATATAAATATGAAAAAACCTACAACCAAATACATTATAAAACGTTGGTTACGCAATCGTTTAGATCATGGAATAAGTACTGTTGCGTCTCATGAAATTGAGACAAAGTTGGTTGAGTATGGGAAAGAGTACTGGGGGAAACTACACACCCCCAGTACCTATTCACGTGCTTGGCGTTCACTAAAAAGCAGCAATGAACTTGACGACATTGATGTATCACACGTAATAGAAATAAACAATCAAAGTGCGGAGACGACATGGCAACTAATGAGTGGTACTTAGAGTACGCTGTTAGAAACATTAGTAATAGAAATCATCTATGCAAATTAGATGAGTTTCCCATGATTGCAAGTAAAAATAGACATGTAGAATTATACAGAAGTATGTTTCTATATGAACCTACGATTGTGGATTATGTAAGCAAAAATGACACCGTTACAGGATTTAATGGTGTTCAGTCTATGGACAAGCTTGTTATTGATATAGATTATATCAAAAATGATAAACTAAATGGCAATGAAACAAAAAACAAAACCATTGACGTAGTAGAAAAACTCGAAAAGTTAAATGTAAAAGAGACTCATTATAACATTTGGTTTTCAGGAACAGGTTTTCACATTCACTTAGGCAATGTTTACAACTTTGAAGATTCCAATCAATTAGCCAAACAAGTACGAGCAACTATGCAACGTGATTTTGGTGACTTAATAGATATAATCTATGACAGTCGCAGATTAATCAGAGCTGGTTACTCATTTCATAAAAAAGCAAATCTATACAAAATACCTATTAGTCGTGATGAATTGTATAGTATAGATTATCATGAAATAGCAGATCTGGCTAAAGAACTACGAACAGATTACAAACCTAATAAAATAGACGGCAGCCAAGTTGAGGATTTAGTTCCTATGGATATGAGCCGTAAAAACATTCAAGAGGTTCGTAAAGTGTTCGACAATGCCAAAGGCACTACAAGCAGGTTTATTACATGTGTTCAGCATATTTATAATGCTGGACATGTACCTAGCAGTAGACACAAACATTTACTTGCATTAGTAAGTATATGGCGTAAAAAGTATGCTTTTGACAAAATGGCTTGCGATTATTTGGCAAGGGCTTACATGGAACAAATGGAAAGCCCTCTCCCAGCTGTTGAAACCAGCAGAATAGTTAGCGATGCTTTTAAAAATGATTATAACTATGGTTGTAATCACCCTGTACTTCAACCGTATTGTGATAGCAAATGTATGTTGTACAAATGGAAGAACTTAGACGAACAAACAGAAATGCTGAATGCTGAAGATATGACAGCAAGACTTGTTGATTATATTACAACAGACTTTAGTGATAAATCGTTTGATCTTCAGAAAATCTTTCCATTTATGTCTCGCCCTCACCTGTTTACAGCAGGGCAACTGGTAACGCTTATAGGCGATACTGGTTTAGGCAAGACTGCATTTATACAACACATTATTGCAAGATTAACAGATATTAAAACTTTATTTCTATCATTAGAGGTAGATGACATTACAATGACAAGGCGTTTTCTTCAGCATACTATGCAGATGAATAAAAACGCAATACTTAATGCTTTACGATCAAAAGATCCTGATTTTAAACAGGAAGCTGAACAATCTGTTAGCCATATAAAGCTAATGACAGCAGCTCCTGATGTAGAAGATCTATCAAGTCTTATATCAGAATCAGAAGCAAAGATTATTGTAGTTGATACTATTGACAGAATTAAAGCTAAATATGCTGGCAAAGATGACTTTGCAAGACAGGAAATTATTGCTAACGCTCTTAAAGACTTAGCAATGAAAGAAGATGTTATGGTGTTTGCTATACACCATATATCTAAATCAGCATCAGCGTCTTATGGCGAAACAAACACCCTTAATGTTCATAGCGGTAAAGGCAATAGTGCCATAGAACAAAAATCAGATCAGATTATTGGCTTTGAGGGTAAGCGTATGAGCAAAAGACGTAAAATACATTCACTAAAGGCTCGAGACGAATCTTCATTTGAGATTGTACTCGACTTCAATTGGGAAACGTTTACTTTTGATAAACGCAGTTAATAGTGTAGGGCACAGATTCCTTTATTTGTGCCCTATCCACATACAAAGGAGTTCTAAATGGCAATTGTAGAAATACACATAAGAAACAATCAGGTAGAAAAGATTGAGGGTACAGATGCATATGTATATGTGCATGATCACGATATAGATAAAACAACAACAATGATATTTAAAAAACAGGAAGAATACTATGAAACATGGACAAGTACTGACACTTCTAGGATTTCCTCTGATAAAGATTACTCAGACAAAATATCAAGAAATGGTAATGAATCGAGTAATACTCCTTAAAACATTTATGGTAGGTATAGGATACTCAACACTTGCTGGAGACAGCATACAGATTGTGTTGGGTATTACTAAGCTAGAGTTGTTTACCTCGTTTACAATTAGAAAAGGATGGTTTATATGAAAAAACCAGTATCAAACATAGCAACTGCTATGACTCAAAAGTTAATTCACTTACTGCAGCAGTTAGAAAATGCAGAGTATGACAAGATGAGTAACGCAGGTAAAAAACAATTTGATAAAATATGGAAACTATTAGGCCAGCCAACTAATGCTGAACTAAAAAAAATAAAAACTAAAGGAACTAAAAATGAAATTTCCTGATGAAACAAAACTTTCAAAAGAAAGATTCAAAAAACAAATAATTAAATACTGGAATTATAAAGCTAATCAACTACTGCTTGGAAGAAAGATTGTAGAAGTAGAATACATGTCACCTGAAGAAACAGATCAATGGTATTGGCATAATGCTCCAGTTTTATTCAAGCTGGACAATGGATTTTGGGTGGCACCTCAATCTGACGATGAAGGTAATAACGGTGGAGTATTGTCTTTACATAATGATGAATTAGACATACTTGAAGTATTACCAGTAATGAGGTATTAAATGAAATTACATGAAAAAATAGAAATAGTAGCAAATCACTTAGTTTATGAAGCTTCTCAAAAAGAACAGTTTGAAGAATTTAAATGGCTGCTAGAACAAGTGTACGATGGTGAATTAAACGAAAATATAGAAAGTGATTTTGAGTTTTTGTTTAATGTTGATTCACCATACAATGCAGAAAAAAGAAGCAATCCAAGCTTATATAAAGCACCAATAATATGAGTGGCAAAGCACCTAAACAAAAAGGCAATAGAATTGAACGAGAATGCGTCAACCTTGCCAAAGGGTACGGGTTTAAGTCCCGTAGAGCTTGGGGATCTGATGGTAGATCCCTAGGCTGGCATGAAGAAGTAGACATGACAATTACCATAGGAGACAGCATAAAACATGATTTATTTAAATTTCAAGTCAAGGGTCGTAAAAAGATTGGAGACCTGTATAAACCATGTGACGAAGTCTATGGACAAATTCTTAAAGAAGATCGTAAAGAAGCGTTAGTGACTATACGATATAAAGACTTGTTGAACCTTTTTAAAAGGTTAACAGGATAATAAATAATAACCGTATGTGTAAACGTAAGGGAATTTATTTATAACAAGTGAAATAAAGGGGACAAGGTTGGCTCCAAGTCCCCTTTTGAAAACACATACACTATAACGGGAGTTACAATGGATGTAGCCAAATCTATAACAAAAATAAAAAATATTCTACATCATCTTTTTGTTACTAAAAAACAGGAAGCTGAACATTACAATCAAGAATTAGATGTAGATATTTATCAAAAGCAAATCAAAGAAATAGAAAATTTATTAGAACAAATAAGAGAAGGCTATGTCCAAAAAGACATTTATGGAAAAGATTATTAATAGTGATTATAGGTACGATGACATTGACTCCAGAGTCAAAGGCAGTACCTTTAAGAGTGAGGCTAGGACTGCAGATCGTAGAATAAAAGCATGTCCTAAATGCTCATTTTGTTGGGAAAAAGATTATCACAGAACACAATCAACACACAACAGAAAGCAAGGTAAGGTTAAATATCTTTATTACGAAGATTTTCCTACCTATGGAAAACAAGTAAAAACTTGCCCTCGTTGTAAAAAAAAGGAAACACATGAATATAGCAAAATTAAAACTCGATAAAAGAGGTAGGCTTACCTTCCCCCTTTCATTGCTTAAAGCTAACAACATAACTCCAGAAAACAGTTATGCTATTGTTAATGTAATGCAGGGCAGCAACAATTCTTTAAAAATTAGTTTTCATAGTAAAAATGAAAGAGACAAATAATGGAATTAAATGAAATAATTGATTGGTGGTGCGAAACAAGTTCTAAACATTATGTAAAGAACAGACCTACACACGCATGGAAACTTTTATCTAATTGTTTAAAGACTATATATTCTGATATGAATAGAGATTTGGAGTCGGTTATGGCTGAAATAAAAAGAGAAGGATTTGAAGATAAGCTTAATAATGAAATAAAAAAAAGAGCCGAATACAAAGAAAAAATCTTATTAGAAGAAAGACAAGAAAAAATAGATAAAGAAGAAGAAAAAAAATATCGCTATTTAGATGATAATGATCAATTTGATCAAATATAAAAATGAAAGCAACAAATAATGATAATACAAAAAACAAAAGTAAAAAAAATATTTAATGCTAATGGAGTGCAACTAAGTGCAGATACAATAGAAAGTATTAATAGAGAAATACTAACAAGTATTTCAAAAATGGCACATAGATGCAGAGAAAATAAAGTTAAAAGACTTACACCTGATCTAATGTGGTGTGCTCTTGGAAACTATAATTTAAAATAATTAGTAAAAGGAATTAATCAATGGGAAGATATGTATCAGGAGACATAGAATATAAGTTTTGGTTTGGAATCCAACCAAGTGAAGACATACAAGACTTTGGAGGATTTCGACCTGAAGACAGTTGGGCATGGGGTCAATCAGACTTAGAACAATGTAATGAAGAAATAAGAAGCGTAAACAAACAATGTTTAGAAGAAACAGGTATATCTGCTAGAAACTGGTTATCTAAAGTAAATATTAAAGGATACACATGGTCTACACGTGATCCTGAAACAGAAACTAAACTATGGAAAAAAGCAATGCGTTATGCTGCCAAGTTTCAATTAGGTATGAAAATCAGAAGAGCAATTAAAAAATATAATTATGTAGAGTGCGTTTATGAACAATAAAAAATAGAATTAATTACAACTTAAGTAGACTGAAGCAGAAGACAGTAGAGGGAACTACTACTCCCTCGACCTCTTCTGCTGACGTTTAAATAATATAAAAAAGGAGTTTAAAATGGGAGCAATTGATCAAAACGAATTAGCAGTAGGTAGATATAAAAACGCAAGTGAAGCATACAATAGTCTAGTAGAAACTGCAGAATACGAGTATGGTCACGATGGCTACAATGGAACAATATCTACATCTGATGGATTTAGAATAATAAAAAAACATCCTAGATATGGTACAGAAAAATTCTGGGATTTTGTTAATGCTACTATAGATAATACAAAGTTTGATAACTGGAATTGTATAGAACTAAAAGGAGCTGCTTTAAAAAAAGCAAAAGAATACAATGGTTATAAAGGCAAACGTAACATTAAAGCCTTTTTCTTTTGGGGATTGGCAGCAACATAATGAAGAACTCTTTATCAAAAAAAAGAAAGAAGTTTCAAAAAATATATATTAAACATTTTGTTTCTTCTTTAAATGTTTATGATTTACTAGATCAATATAAAAAAATGATAAATATAAAATTAAGTAAATACTCAGATGATGAATTTATAGAACTTATTAAAGATATATCATTTAAAGGAGGTGATAATTTATGGCATATCTCACAATGGGCTAATTATCAAGACTTTGTATGCTACGTAAAGGAAAATAAATGAAAGAATATTATTGGACTATAGAATGTACTGGAATTATAGAAGCTGAATCTTATGAGGATGCAAAGAAGGAATTAGAAAAACATGCTAAACATTATGTGCTAAATGATCAAAAGTATTGGAAAATAAACATAGACAAATTTGGACATGAAATAAATAAACCAATAGAAGATGATGTAGAGCAATACGAATTAAATATATTGGAGAAAGAGTAATGCATACAATAATAAATTGGAAAGTTCAAATAACTTGGTCTAATGGTGAAAAAGAATGGCTTGATTTCATACCAGATACACAAGAAATAAACTGGTACTTAGATTACTTAGAAGCTAAACGATACGAGGAAGAAGAATAACATGCCATATATAGACAAAAATCTATCTTTAAATAATAAGTTTGAAGAGGTTGATGAAAACAATGAAAAATATAAAAAAATATATAACGATTTAAAACTGCATTGGATTAATCAATTACTTCGATCAGAATCTTCTGTAGCAATACATTGTATATCTATGTTAATAGATTTTCATTGTTATGGATATGAAGTTAGAGAAAGTGACAGTAAACCAATTGAAGCTTTAATGGAAATAAACGGGTGGAGTTACCATGACATCAAAACAATACTCAAATCTAAGAGATAGATTTCTTAAAGAAACTCTGGCGTTATCAGACGCTAAACGGATAGAGTATACTGAGGGAAATCAAGATCATAACGTACTTTATAATTTTGAGAATATTGCTGAGTCAATTAACCTAAAACCATTGCAGGTATTGTCCGTATACCTGCATAAACACCTCTCTAGCCTTATGAATTACTTCAAGGATGGTAAAGAGTATTCTGAACCAATTGAGGGACGTATAAGCGATATTATTAACTACTTATTATTAATGGTAGCAATGCTACATAAGTACAAAAAGAAAGGAATCCAGAATGACATCGAATGCTAATGGCATATATAAATCATCTTTACCAGCAAGGTTATCGTTTAGATCATTATATAAAATGTATAAAAAATTATACGATGAAAATAAAATGACACAAAACGGTGCTGCTTATCAAAGGATGATGAATTTTAAATCTAAAATAATTTAAACAAAGGGATAGAAAACAGAGGAGTAAATGTCAATAAAACTTGATAACGAAAGACTGTGTCGTGACGGATACAAGGCCTACGTTCAATTTTCTATCCCTGATAAATATTAAATAACAAAAGGAAATAAGATGAATGAAGCTAGTTGGCTAAGTATAGCCTACCATATGTTTGTTGAAAACAATATGTCTTATCTTACTATGTGGATCTTTGCTATTTATGCAATAGCTAGAACATGGAATACAAAGAAAGATAGAGAGCAATTAGATCGTATAGAATCTAAATTAAACAGACTATAGGGTAAATTCAGGAACATCTGTAACGAGTAATGGGGCATAGTGAGATTCCGTAGTTGAAAAATTACTATGCCCTAGAAGCTTAGATACTTGGTATATAGGCATCCCTCTGCGTATTAAATTATAACCAAACGTTCTTCTAAGGTCATGAAATCTCCCGTTTCTAATTTTCATTTTCCTTAGATTTTTTTTAAAGTGAGTGGTTATATAATTTAGTGTATAAGAAAATGGTTCTCCTTGTGTACTTAATACCTTTACAGCTTGTTTATTTAACCTTACTACTCTAGTACCTGTCTTACCTGTTACGTTAATACACCAAACATTGTTCATTTTAAATACGTTTACTGGATCAAGAGTAAGCAGCTCTCCCCTTCTTGCACCTGTATAATAAGCTATACGAACTAAACGATTAAACTCTTCAGGTTCTGTATCGTTTAAAATAATCATCATTTCAGCATCCGTAAATACTCTATTACGAGCAATCATTTTACCTAGTTTAAATTTATTTACGTTGGTAGTAAAGTTATTTTCTATTCCCCAGTTTATAATAACATTAACTCTGCGTTTAAATGTATCTTTAGTTGCTGGATTTTTAGGAAGTGGTTTATCAGGTTTAAATGAGTTAATTACCCATTCGTATGTTTCTCTAGTTCTGGGTGTCCAAGAATGATCTGCTTTTAAAAATAAATTACAAAGTTCGTTAAAAGGTAAAAACTTAGACTTGTTTGGATTTTTTAAAATTTCATACAATTCTTTTTCTACATACTTAGCTCGTTGTTTAGCAATTCGTAAATCTTTAGTTTGAAGTGATTTTGTTTTAGATTGATAGTTTACAGTTACTTGAAGGTGGTAAATATTTCTAATTTTAAATATTGATGACATAATTTGCTTGGTATTTGCTTGGTTAACATTTCTAACAATACAAACAATATTATGTCACCGAGAGTCGGAGCGACAGGATTTGAACCTGCGACCCCCACAACCCCATTGTGGTGCGAATGAGGGTCAGATCGCCTTAAAACCTCGATTTTTTAATATTATTTACTTGTTATTTGCTTGGTAATATAACTAAGAACCTAGATACTGAGCAATCTGCTGCCGTTTCTCATTTTCGCTTTGCATTCTTTTGAATCTGCTTTTAGCTTGAGAGTAAGGTATTCTAAATAATATTTCAGGTGCTCTTTCAATACCACGATAAGGTCTATCATCTGTTAATTGCTTAATTTGCCTAATGCCCCTACCAAATGGAAACATAGTATAAGCAGTATAATTTGTAAAATCTTCATATTGACCTGTTAGTAATTCACCAAATGCTTCAGGTATTCTAGCAATAGGTGGTTTTAATACATTAAGAGGGCCAAGCTTTGAACCGAAAAACGCCATTTCTCGTTCACGTTTATCACCAAAAGTATAATCAGCCAAAGCTTGCACCCAGTCCCAAGGCGGTGGCAATGTAGTGTCAAATAAACTAAACATGAATGCACTACCCAATGCATACATCATCATGTCAATGGCAAAGGTATCTTTAAATCGTTCATACGATTCAGAACCTTCTTTAAATCCATTGAGTTTAGCTTGTCTATAAAATTCTTTACGCATACGTATACTATTAAATACAAATAATTTAAATCTGCCTAATACTTTACCTGTTGCAGTTCTCATAAATGCAGGTCTATAAGCATTTTGATATAGAAACTGCGTCATCTCTATACCACGTTGAGCACGATCAAATACATATTGATCTTTTAATGATAAGCTTTTACCTGCACCTTTAAAGCCTTCTACGGCTTGTAAACCATGTGCAATAAAAGCATTCAAACGATTAACACGCTCTGATTGTTTCATTAAATAGCCACCAGTCTCTACCATAAAATCTTTTACACCATAGCGTTTAACTACTTCCATTACACTTTCATCACGATTTCCTTTTTTGCTTTTTGCAGCTTTAATAAAATCTCTTTGAAAGTCTTTTATACTTACGCCAGCTTTCCTTAAACCAATTTTTAATTTATCATTATACTCAAACTCGTTCTTAATAAAGTTATCTATTACGCCACGTTCTTCTAGATAGGTTAATAATTGTTTTCTGTTTTTAACGTAAGTGCCGTCTAATAATTTTAATACAGGGTTGCCTTTAGCATCACTTAATAGTGCATCATATACTCTTTTATTGCTAAATGAATTAGCATAATTCTTTACACCAGCACTTCCCATAGTCATAGTAGCACCACCAAATATATTGGTTGACCATGTGCCAGTATTGGCAAGTAGTGTTAACAATTCATACTGTGCCTCTGTTCTACCTAAGCTATGAATAACACGACTAAAATATTCTTTTCTAGCTGCAGCATCTTTAGGTATAGCATCTTTATTAAAAAATGGTATAGAGTTTTCTTTACCTAATTTTTTGCGGTAAAGTTTTTCCATTTTATTAACAATAGCCTCATCAGATGTACCGTACCATAAATTCTTTTTATTTAGGTGCAGTAACTTTTTACCTTGTGGCGTTACCATTCTGTCACTTAAAAAAGATTGATGACCTAATGAATCTCTAGCATATAACCTTATGTAATCTCCCCAAACATCTACATGACTTTTATAACGCAGTTCTTTTGGTAGTTCGCTATTTTTATACAATGCTTCAAATTCTTTTTGTTCATGCTTTGTTGGCTTATAGTCTCTAGTGTTTTTCATCATAATGTCTAATTCACTTTGAGCTTTAAGCTTCATAAGATTTCTAAAGTATCCATTAATAGCTTTAGTCTGATAATCTTGAATGGAATCAAATGTTCTTTTGTATGGAATGTTGCCTGTCTGTGCTTCAGTTATTTCTGAATACGTAGCAAACTTATTAAAGTCTTTGGTTTTACCTGCTACAGTTGTTTCTAAAATGTCGTTAGGATTAATAAACTCGTTTTGATTCTGCAGCATTCTAGCAACTCTAGATCTTTCTTGAGGATCAGGTATGCTGGCAATGTATTCTGCTTGCTCTCTTAATAAACCTTCTGGAGCATTATTAAAAGAATGATGCACATACTTCTCATAATTCTTTGCTCTAAAAGGCTTTGATAGTTTATTTCTTCTAAGTTCTCTATAGCCTTTTTTATCCTTAATGTTGCCTTCAAATAAAATTTCTTTTTCAATAGCTTCCTCCATTCTGTACCTAAGCACTCCTTCTATACCTACCTTCTGAATAATATCTAAAGATTGATTTCTAGCATTTAATACCTTGTCTTGAAATTTCTTAAAGTTAAATCTTCCATTAGCATCATATTCTATATATTCATTTACCTTACCATATCTTTTTTGATTATCTATCTTTGACCAATCGTATCTATTGCCATTCACATCTTTAGTTGTAATCCAGCTGTTCTCCATACGTTTCCAAAACTTTGTAAGCTCCGTATTTAACTGGTTAAACTTTTTCATGTTTATATCTTTGGGAACGTTCTCTATATAATATGCTTTATTATTTTTATCTACACCTTCACGATATGCAAACAAAGCTTCTGCGTATTTAATTCGTTCATTAGGTGTTAACGTGTTTAATATTTTATCTATAGCAGTAGTTTCTAATTTCATGCGACCTTCATATAAATTAATACCAGCTTCTGATTTTTTAAAATATTCAGCTATATTGCCTATAGGAGACATAATAACTCTTACATTACGCTTTGTTAATCCCTGACTAGTCTGTACAGGAACATTCATTATTTTAGAATAGCTGCCAAACATACCTTTAGCCTGCATAATCTCATCAACAGTCAAAGGATGCTGATAGAACTGTGCTAACTTTAGTTCCATATTTTTATTGCTGTTTAAACTATCTATATAATTGTTTACCAGCTTTATATCTTGCATAGTAATAGTTGTAGCATCTCTTGGTCTACCAATTCCTTTTTGACTTAATTGAGTTGTAAACCCTGTATACCATTCATTAAAGTCCCTAGTTAACAAGGGTGTATTTTTTAATATCTCTTGAAACTTTCGCACTTCTTTAACATCAGATTCAAACAATGCCATATTTTCTAATGACTTTTCTTGAATAGCTTCATTAATAGTTTTAGATATTTTTTGTTTAGACTCTAAATCATTTAAAGCTGTTTTAACATCTGCTTGCTTTATATCTAACACACCTTTACTAGAGCTTACACGATCATATATACTATCCATACGATTGTAAAATTCTTTTTTAGCAGACATAGGAATCATCATTGATCCATGTATGGTTTTATAATACTGCGGTTGATTCTTGCCATTTATCTGTGCTCTTAAAGGACTTAATAACCAGTAGTGTAAATAGTTCTGCAGCATTCCTTCTTCTAATCCTTGAGCACGTTCTAATTCTGCAAGCCTAGTTTTATGTTTATAAATAAGTGCATCTAGATCTGCATTTCTAACGTTATCTCTACCCTCTCTAGTTTGTTTTAATTGTTCTGCTAATTCTTTTACTTCATATGCATTCTTCTTTATTTCAGGAAGTAACTCTGCTACCGTATTTACATTTCTACCTTGTTTTGCAAATGCGTTCTGTACAGCTACGTACTGGCCTGTAAGTAATTCCATTAATGCATACTGACCCATTTCTTTACCAATAAAATCCAATGCTTTATCAGGGTTTTCCATTAAATACTTTTGCATTGTATTTGGGCTAGTAAAAGACAATTCTTTAGAAAGTATCTTATAAAAACTTTCTAGCTGTTTTGCAGTAAGATTGTTTTTTAATTGCATTCTGCCTTTGACGTTAAGATAAAAACTCTCAGGCCCACTTAAATAAGTATTGTACAAACGTTGATGTACATCTTTTAAATTGTAAAATCTAAATGAATTAACATTAAATCCGTATTCTTGTAATAGTTTATTTAATTTAGGATTTACTGTTTCAACGCCTGCATCAGCACCTAGCAATCTATTTGCTCTGTCAATGTTGGTTAAAACCTCATGTATTTTAGGAGCATTCCATTCTCCTTTTTCATTCTGAAATTTTTGATGAGGTTTTATATTAATGTTAGAATTTATAACCCCTTCTAATACAGAATTTTCAACTAACTTTTTAAGTCTACCAAACGATGCATCTTTACCATTAATTCTAAATATAGAACTTGAAAGCATGTCACGATATTGTACATAGCTTTTTAAATTAGGATCGTTACTAGCATCAGCAGATACATTAACTATCTTTGTTCCTAAATCTAAAAAATGTCTATGTGCAGATATGCCTTCCCAATTAGAATTTTTCTTTATTTGTATGGTGTGCTCTTTACCTTTTTTATCTTTAACGGTAATTCTTCCACCTTTAGCACTAACATAATCATACATATTTTGTAAATCTATTTTAGCATTTAAACCAAACCCTAAACCTGCTTTACCAGTACTAGCATTTCTAGCTACTTCAAAACGATAAGAAGGAGAAAACATCATAATTTTATTACGATTAAAATCTTGTACAATTTGTTCAGATACTTCGCCTTTAAACATATTGTCTAAATCTTTTAAATACTCAGGGTTGTTTTCCCAATGTTTTCTTTCATTTTTTACACTTTCAAAATGTTTAATTAAACCTTTGTTCATGTTTTGAAAGATTTTAATACTGTCTGCGTCTTTATCTGCACCACCAAGATACTTGTTGTCTTTATGGTGCGTAATTGATCCTGCTCCTCTTTGTCCTGTAAATCCTCTAAATCGCAGCTTACGAGTACCAGACATTGAATCAGCAGGGGTACGTATAGCAAGAAAAGTAAAAATATCATTCCACTCCTTTTTAGTTGGTTTTTTAACACCATCAGGCATGGTTTTTCGCCCAGTATACATGTCCCAAATCTCGCCAAGAGTGTATCGTTTACCGAACAATACCACAGGCATTTTGCGAAAATAGTTGTCAAGGTATACATCTCCCTCATTAAGTTTGTTTTTCTTTCCTCTATACAAAGGATCTATATCTGCATAGTTAAGCATTTCAGGTGTATAGCCTTTTAACCAAGACTTACCTGCAGTTTCAATATGAGGATTAGCAAAACGTTTTAGTACAAACTTTCGCAATGCATTAAAATAATTATTTTTATTAAATATCATAGAATGTTTAGCAACAAACGTACCTCTTAACGCTTCTGCTAAATGTTCATTAGTGCGATGCAATTCTCTAAATGCAGAATCAGAATCAAACTCAAATGATTCATAATTAGTTTTATTTAATTCACCCTCTACATCTAAACGCATTAAACGATCAGATAAAAATTTACCTAGTTTGCTGTCTGGTCTTTTTATTAATGTATCTACAACAAACTCAAACGGCAGCTCTTCTAGTTTTACATCCTTACTTTCAAATGCTTTAGATAACTCTGTTATATCATTTGTTTTACTAAAATTTTTAGCAAGTTCTTGACCTTTTTTAGATCCTAAAAGTGAAGGCTCAATAACGCTTTCTATATATAAATCTGCAAATCCTTTTGCTTGTACTTCGTTAGCTTGTCCTGAAAACTGCATAGGTAAACTGGCACCGTTTACATCTTTCCTAGAGTTTTCATATGTGCCAGAGCTTACCTGTAATTTATCTATAGGAATTTCTATAGGTCTTAAATTGTCAGATGTATAATTGCCTTTCTCATAATTTAAAGTTGAAGTAGGATTATTGCCTCTAAGCTTTGCACTACTTTCATAAGCAACTGCATGAATATTATTTTTCTGCATCCATTCGTTTAAAGATTCGTGAGCTCTTTGACCATTGGATTTTGTTGCAAAAAAACCATTTTTAGTTTTAGCAGCAATTACAGGTTTGTTATGTCCTGTACTTTGTACGTCTCTACCAAACGATTTTGTAGTAGCATCAAATATATCATGTCTAAATGCCATGTATCCGTCAGTATCTGAATTGCCAGTAGTTTCTTTGTCTTTAACAATTATTATGTTAAACTTCTCACCGTTGTTCATCCCTTCCACATTCTCAAAACTTTCTTTTACCATAGGTGTCATTCGATTTAAAACGAGTGTCATTCGTTTATTTAGATCAGCAACACTTTTGCCAAAGTTTTGATTGGGATCTATTAATACCCAAGCATCTTCCAGCTTTAGATTATTCATCTCAGCTAGATTAACAAAATTAGAAATCCACTTTCTTTCATGCAGTCTTTCTTGACCTTCATATTCTCCACCAGCAAGTTCTTTTTCTCTTTCTAAAGACCTTTTATACGCAGCTTCTACTTCTGATCTAGTTAATACTCCAGCTTGTTTATTGGATAAAATATCAAATACATTATCAAGTGTAATGTTTTCATCTCTAAAGCGACCTGTCATTACATAATCTTTATCTTTTACACCGCTAACTATATACCTTCCATTTTCTTCTAAAGACTGATTTAGTTTAATATATGAAACTCCATCTAACTCTGGCGTTACGCTCATGCCTAATTCAGGATCAAAGCCCATAAGCTGTTTCATTATTTTTACAGCTTCTTGCTGTGACTTGCCTTTTTCGCTAATAGTTTCTCTAACGAAATGCGTCATTAAACGAAATTCACCTTCAGGCACTAAATAATTAGCTGGCAGCACATCTGCTTTTTCACCTATATCTATCTTGCCAATTTTTTCTTTAGTAATAACACGATATTCCATGCCGTCTATGTTAACTAAATCTTGCTCAACAAAACGTTGGCTGTAGTTATTAAACCAACCTCGAAGTTTTGCATCCATTTTATTTATTGTTTTCTTATCAAACCTGTTACCAAGTTCTCTAATAAATAGTTCACGATTAGCAACGTTGTTTACAACAGACTTATCAGCTATATCTATTAATGTTTCACCAACTTCTTTTGTGTTCCCATACGTTTTAGAAGCTTTACTTATAGTACTGGATATGTCTTTAATACTAAACTGATCACGCTGTGCTTCATCCATCATATCTAAACGTTCATCGTTAATAATAGATGCATTGGTTACAATAGCATTTCTACGCACACCATTTAATATTCTATATGCTTCAAATGCTTTTTTCCTGTAAAAATCTTGTATATTGTTTTCAGTTACTTCCTGTTTAGTAGCTTCTAGTTTTTTAATAGATGCATCTCTCCATTTAACATTAGGAAAGTTTCTTTCTAGGTATCCTAATGATGCACCTGTACTACCACCTAGACCTTCAGAGTTCATCTCTTTAGTCATGGGATGATCTTTAATTATATATTCTTGTGCTTTGCTATTTACCTTATCCCAATCTTTTGACCTTTCTGGTCTAAATATTTCTTCAGGGTTACGATTTTGATTAATCCACTTAGCACCTTCAACTTCTCTAGCTGGTCTTGTATTGTATCCAAAGAATCCACCTAATAAATATTCATAGATTTGCATTTCTGTTGGATCATTTCTAAGCGTAGAAGGAATCCCCATAAAAAGACTAGCTACACCTGCTCTTAATAATTTATTAGCTTGTTCTACTTGTTCAGGTGTGCCAGATTTATATCTTTTACCTAAAGAAATAAAATTACCAATACCACCAAAGGCTCCACCTGCAATGGCTCCTCCAATATAAGAATCAACAATAGCATCTTTACCTTTCCAAAAATTGCTTATTGCACTAGCAGATGCAAGCCCTAACGCCTCTTCTGTTATTGCTCTGGTTCGTGAGCCTTGTTTTAAAAAGTCTAATGTATCTGCACCAGTTTTTTCTAATACCTTTTCAAAACCTTTTTTTGTTTTTCTTGAGGCTATCATTGGAAACGCTATAGCATCTAATGCATTAATGCCATCTAGTACAGCACTTGTAAAAGGCTGTTTAACTATATCTGCAGTTTCTTTTCCAGTAACTTTAGATGCTATTTTTGCAACACCCATTACAGGTGCTTTTAATATAGCAGGTGCAAAACCAGCAAGATGACCAAGCTGTCTAAAAATAGCTTCACCTGTATTACGAGGTTCTTTAGGAATAAGGTCAAAGGTAGTAAGCCCCTCAATAAATCCAGCCTGTGCCTGCTGCAAACCACGCCTTAACGAAAAATCGCTTTGCGTTCTTTTAAAGTTTATTTGGTTATCTTGAGCAAGACGTTCCAGCTCATCAAGCTGGTCGTCATTAAACATAGTTGGATTAGTCCTGTAAGTCCTTATTAAGTTTTGAACTTTTAAGGCTTCGTAAAGTGATGCCATTGATTAATTGTTAATAAATATACTCATCTTAAACAGTTTCAAAAACATTTTGAATGCCAAGTATTTCTTCCATTTGTTTAATTTGATTTTTTAATTTTTCATATGTATCCAGTTTGACATTACTCACAGGTCTATTAATATTCCCCCCCATTGGAATCGCACCTCCTGCTCTGCTTGTCATAGGAATAGGATTTCCACTTCTAGAATCTAATGGAAACCTATTGCGTCTAGTTTGTCTGGAAGTTTGCCCAGACAATAAACGCTGAGGTTCTCCAAGAAGTTTAGTTTGTTCTCTTACATTTGATATTGGATCACTACCACCTTTAGCACCTTTTTTCTTTTTAAAATAATTAAAAAGACCCCTGCCGCCTTTATAAGCACCACCAATACCTCCAACTGCTCCAGCTCCCAAACCTAATAAACCAGCAAATTCTTCTGCCCCTGTTTCTCCAAACACAGATTCACCACGTGATGTTGGTCTGTATTCATTAGGTATTAAACCAAATGCTGCCGTATCAAGTAAATCAAATAAACCTTTGCTAAAGGGCTTACTTTCTCTTTTAAAATCAGCTCCAATAGCTTGTGCTAAAGTTGCTATAGTTTCTGCTTCTGCATCAGAATAATGTTGTGGATTATTATTATAATCTAAAATCAATTCATTTATCATATATGGATCCATTATCTGCCTCCTAACATGTATGTTCTTAATAAATTTGATCTTTGAAGTGCTGGGGATTGACTTCCAATTGCTTGCTCTACTCCAAAACTTGGAAGAAAAGGATAGTTTGGAAGTTGCATTGGTCTTAATTCAGGGCGAGGGCCAACTTCTCTTTCAAATTGTTTTGAATAAACTTCATCTGCTGATCCAGTAAACGGATTTAAACTATGAATTAAATTCCAATTTTTCTTTTTTGCATCTATGTATTCTTTTCTGTTTCTATCGTACAATTCTCTTTGTTCTTTAATTCTATTTTGTGCCATAGCTTGTTGTGCCATTATTTTATCAGCCATGCGAAAATCTTTACCTTGTTGATCAGCAAGGTCAAACCTTCTTTTATCTTCACCAAAAGTAGTATCGTATCTTCTTTTGCCTTCACCAAAAGTTGCGTCATACTGCCTTTGTCTTTCTGCTAAATCTCTATCAAACTGCCTAGCATTTTCTTGTAGTTGTCTATTAGCCATTACATAACCTAATAACGTATCTTCTAACGTATCTGCTATGTAAAAACCTGATGTATATGGATCCATAATTATACTCCTTTAATTTTTAACCACCAGTCAATTGTTGATAAACAAATTCTGGTGAAGCGTTTGTTGGCGGTTGTGTCAATGGGTGATTTTCTAAAGCAGATAACCACTCTCTTTTTGGTTTCCATTGTCCGTTTATATTGCCATATTCATTTCCATTATAATTATATATTGAACTACCTGCAGGAGGTGCAAAATCTGTATTGCTTGATTCATCTACAAATGCACCTGCATTAGTGCTTACTTCTAAATCTGTTTCACCAGACGCTGCAATATTTCCTAATGCTGTAGTTAATGCATCTTGATAGTTACTCTGTGCATCTTGAAAATCATATTGCATTCCTAATATGTCAGATTGAAAACCAGCCATTTGTTGATTTAAGCCTGACCTGTAAGCTTGTCCTTGATTAGCTACATTACTCATCATGTTAGCACTTGATCTACCACCAAAACCACCTACACTAGCAAGCCCTTGCCCACCAGTCATATTTAATAAATTTTGTTGTCCAGCTAACTGCTGTGCATCCATATTAAAACCAAGACCTGTCCTTGCCATACCTACGTTAGTATTCATTCTATCGTAAGCAGTATTAAGACGATCCATGCTAGGAAGAAATGCTAATTCTTCATCTGTCAAACCCTGAACATAAATACCTTGATCTTGTAAAAAAGATCTTTGGTTTCCACCATACTGATAAGGATTTGTTATATCTCCTCCACCTTGTATATAGGGATTAATTGTTTGACTGTCCCAATTAAAATCATATGGATTTGGATTTGTTGGATTCGATACTGGATTTGCAAATTGCTGATTCCATTGGTTTTGTGCCATTTGCATATTTCCAGTAAAGTTAGCTCCTAAAGTTTGTGACATAATTTCTCTCTTTAATTTTAAAAGTTTACTCGCCTCATTTGAGGAGTAGACGTACTTGATTGATTTAATAAATTATTAGCAGGTCTAGTGTTAAAATTCATTAAACCAAGTGGGTCTAATTGATTTTGATACAAATCGTATTGCAACACGCCTTCTCCTTGAGGAGCACCAGTATTAAACATATTATCAAATAAAGTATCAACATATATTGAAGGAACGTTGCTTGGTACTGGATTAGGTAAGGCATTTGTAAGAGAAGGATCTACTGTAACATTTGTTGCATCGGGTGCCATAAAACTACTATTAAAACCTGGGGGGACATAAGCTTCTTGTGGTGCTTGTGCCAACCTAGAAACACTATCTCCCATTGGGTTGTATGCTTGCATAGTTGCTATTGCTTCGGTTGTGTCTGGTATAGCTACACTTTGATTTAAAGGTGACATACCAAAACGCTCACGAACTTTATTAAAACTGTCTTGTATACCTGTTGGATTTTTGTAAGCAAATCCTGCAGCTTTAATACCAGTACCAATAGCTTTATTAATTATTCTTGTATTTTGATCTCTTTGAAAATCTTCAACATTTCTTTTATAACGATCCTTTACATCTTTAGCAAATTCTTTTTCACCACCCGTTAATGTATCCACATTTTTTCCCAACCTAGTTTGTTGTCCCCTTCCACCACCTGACCATTGCTCTCCAAGCTTACCTCCACCGTATGAGCCAAGACCTGCAGCTAAACCAATTCCAATTGGGCCTGTTAGTCCTAAAAGACCAGCTCCTGCTAATCCTAATAAACCACCTCCAAAATTTCCCATGCCTGACCAGAATCCAGATTTTTGTCTTCTTCTGTCTTCTGCTGCGTACTTATTTTCAAGGTTTCTTTGAGTTTCGCTCATCTGTTGTTGTAATAATAAATTGCTTAATGACATACTACACCGCCTTTAATGGTATTTGGTACAACGTACCATTTATATAAACTTTTAAACTAGCATCAGGCAAACTGTCCCATTCCATAATATTTCCACCAACAGCTTCTTGAGTGTCAATACTTATAGTTAAGTTTGTACCTGTATTCTTTGAGCTAATTGTAGCTCCTTTAAATTTTAAATCTTTCTTAACTGTTAAATTCTTTTCTACAACATGACTTCCATCATGACTCATATCAGACTTCCACAGTACTCCTTTTTCTTTGCGGTATCTGCAAAGCTTATTATCTTTACTTAGATACAGCACTTCTTCACCTTCTCGAAGACTTTGTACAGACGGCTGACTATTAGATACTCTAATCTTATTTTGTTTTCTATTGTTAATCTGTCTAGCAATTCTGTCCATTACGCAGCCTTTCTTTTTAATACTCTGTATTCAATGCTAATGTCATTGATGTATACATTAGGATCAACACTATCAAGATCTAATCTAAATTGAGCTTTTGTGCATGTAATAGGAGAACTAGGTGCAATCTTTACCGTATCCCAACTTGATGAAATAGGAATAGTTCCAGCTAAATCAATGTTGCTTCCATCTCTTCTAATGTGAAACAATCCAGTTAATGCTTCATCTGATTTGTATGTAACGTAAACAGCATATATTTTTTTAATTGCAGAAGGATTTCCAAAATCTAAATTTTTAGTATAAAGCCTTCCTGATGTTTTTTTAGTATGAGTTCTTGTAAATTGATAAATATCTGTTTGAGAACCAGCGTCATGAGCTATATACACATTTTGATCTGTGTCTACTGAATTTGTAATTCCATCATTAGAATCAGGAGTAAAATTTTTAATCTTAGTAAAAACATTCTTTTTTAAATCACACATATATGCATCGCCATCGCCATCCATTTGCTTTATAACAAATACATGCGACTCTTGTTCATCATATATAATAGAACTATCTGAAGTCATATGACTAGACCAGTCTGAATCGTCTATTAAATTTTCTGATAGATTAATTATGTTATTACCATTGTATAAAAAAAGTCCGTTAGGATTAGCAAACACCAAACCATACTGCGTCTTTTTTACAAGCTCTGGGTTTTGTATACCCATATAACGTTTACTATCTTCTAAAAACCAATTGGCATCATCAGGAGATGCAATATTAATAATATCCAATGTAAATCTTTTAAAAGCCAATAGCCTATCAGCAAATGATTCTATAGCAGTATACCAATCTGCGTCTCCTTTTGCAGCTTCTATGTAATTATGAGAAGGGAATGTATCAAAACGATTAGGCATGGAATACATAATTCTATCTCTTAAGTGAATTATAGGAGCGTATGATTTGTTAAAACCAGCGTTGCTATCTTTAATATTTACGTTACAAACAAATGCTCTATTGTTTGCTATAACAGAATCTTTCCAATGTTCTCCTGCGTCTCCCAAAGCGTTACTAAATACATTAGAAGAATAACCGTTAATTACTTCGTAAGTAATTAAACCCAGTTCTTTAACAATAAAATTACCAGACCCTGTTGCTGTTGGACAATTCCATGTATTACTTCCGTTATCGTACCAAGCTGTATATTCGTCTGAAAACTTAGTTCTGCACCCTTTAGTTAAATCAATATCAACAAGCATAGTATACTCTGCGTCTATGCCTTGCTCTCTTATATAAATTCTACCTCCAGATATTCTAGGATCGTATGGGCCTTTAGCACCAATATTAATAGAAAGTGATTTTAAATCATTAGAATCTGATACTGTATGAGCTGTATCGTATTCTTTAAGCAATGATTCCTGATTGTCATCATAAATAAATGAAGATGCAAATTCATAAGTAGCTGCAGGAATTGCTCCATTAACATTGGTTAGTGTAGTTATACCCACTTCAAAACCAGTTCCTGCTCCTGCAGGTATTGGAGATACACCTCCGCTAGTAGATTCAGCTCTTGTTAAATCATTTTCAGTTGGAATATCTAAGCTATTATCTTTTGAATAATATCCTAAATAAGAATTTTGAGGTGTAAATCCTGTAATGTTAGTTGGTCTATCAAAATGTTTTCTACTTATAAATCCATACCATTTAATTTTAGAATTATTAAAATCAGCAGTATCGCAACATCTTATTGATTCATCAACTTGATAATACCTTACTTTAGATTTTGTTGTTACTGCTGTACTATTTAAAACGATAGTATCTTCATTCCATTTGGTACCGCTTGTATTAAAACTAAATGTATCTATTTTATGCTCATCTGGATGAGCCAATAATAATATTTTATCCCCAGTAGCACTTATTCCTTTTACCGTAGCATACCAAGCTTGAGAATAATTTGTTACTCCACCACCTGAATCAACTTCCTGATCAAGTTGAATACTTCTGTCTAGTATAAGATTATTACTGTTATGTCCAATAACTGTATAAATACCCTGCCCGTCTCTATCTATTCCACCGTTTAAAAACGTTTCTGCAGTAATTAAAATATCTGATCCTACAGGAAAAATTACATTCAATGCTTCTGTAGCACCTGCAGATGATGTAATGCCCCTTGCAGCCAATTCATTGCTTGATGAATACCAACCTCTTTCACTTCCACCAGTAATAGAAACAGATGTACCGCCAGATGCTTCAAATGCTCTTGTTGTACCGTCTCTTACATGATCAGTTTCAAAATAACCTAATCCGTATCCTGATTCAATGTGATCTATATGCGTAGTTGAATACGTTCCTTCAGTAAGTTTATTGCTACTATCACTCATTACATAAGAAGGAGTAATAGAGCCTTGCGTAGAAAACATAAAATTTAAAGATGTGCTAAACTGATTATCGTTAATATCAGCTTCATCTTGAAGTGAGTTTAAACCGCCACTAAAATCTTTTAATTGATATATCTGTTTAGGCACTTATTATTTCTCCACAATAACTTGTATATCCATTGACTATCTCCAGTACCACTAAATTAAAATTGCCGTTTGTAAATATATCCACAACTCCTACGTTATGGCTCCAGTTCGTAGGTCTGCCTTTTAAATATTCTTTTGTCATGTCTGTAAGGCATCCTAAAGAATGAGCCATATGTGCTCCGTCAATATGTTGCACAGATGCTTTTTGACTATCATGTGTATGTCCATAAATAATGTTACATCCAAATTGTAAAGCATGAGTTCGAGTATGTGAAATCCCTCCATAATGACCGCCATGATATGCATACAGCTTAGACCCTAACACTTTAAAAATCTCTCCATATGGATACCAATCATAGCCTCTATCAGTTATTTTAAAAGCACGTTTAGACCCTAGCTGAGCTAAGTAAGGATTTTCCAATACAAAATTGTCAAACCAGATTTCATGATTGCCTTGTGCCATAATTTTCTTTTTGCATTTAACCTGTTTTAATACTGCATCAATTTGATCTAAACCTTCGTTAACTTGATCTATTTCTTTGTATATCATTGGAAGTTGATACTCTACAGGTGGTCTTCTCTTTTTAGACCATTGCCAATGACTAACAGATTCTCCGTCTGCAAAATCACCCAAGCACAAAAACCCAGTTGGCTTTACTTTTTTAATAATATTTAAAGCACATCCAAAAGCTTTTTTATCGTGATTAGGGAAATGTATATCAGGAAATACCACTACTGTATCTTTTATTTTCATGTTTGTTTTTTTACCATATCAATAAACTTTTCAACAGTACCTTTACCCTTTGATGTATTGTAATACATTTTCCATTGAGAAGCTTGCTCTTCTATAGTTTTTGGAAGTGGCTTTGGAACTCTTCTATAATGCAATCTGCAAATAACAATTTGTGCTGCTATATTAGTAGTAAGTATATGCTCCCAGTCCTCTTCTGTTGGCTCTAAAAAAAAGTACCATTCTAGCTTGCAAGCTTTAGCTACTTTTTTCATTAAAGATTCTCTGTACTTTAAATAATTTTTACATATATCTACAGCAACCCAAGGTTCGCATTGCCACATACCTCTAGCTGGGCCTTTTATTTGTTTTAAGTATTCATACCTGCTTTCAACTAAACCAGTATTATAAATAAAATGCTCAGCTTCTTTGCTGTACAGATCTATTTTTTTTAAAGTATCCTGTATAATATCTTTTATTTGAGATTTATTAACCACTAATAACCTTTTTTCATTTTCTTACCAGTCTTCTTAGCATACTTTTTAGCAGCTTGTTTTCCTTTTTTAGTATAAGAAAACTTTTTCTTTCCTACTTTAGGCATATTACCACTTCACCTTGTGACTCCAATACCTAGCTGATAACTTGCTTGGTTTAGCGTCTTGTGCATTATGTCTTGCATAATACGATTTACGTCTTGCTTTATCTTTAGCAGACTTAGGATTTTTACCAGCACCCTTAACTCCTTGTTGGCCAAAGCGTATTAACTTTGTAGTGCTGCCAACTTTTGCAACTACAACGTGTGATTTCTTTGGATGACTTGGAGTTCTTTTTGGTTTGTTATAACCACTAACTCCTGCTCTTTTAAGTTTAGGATCTTTAGCTTTAGCCATTGTTAAATTTTCTTTAACAGTTCTTTTAAAACAGCTGCAAAAACATCAGTTCCTTTATCTATAACAGTTTCAAAAACCTTTTGCTCTTGTTTTTCATTTAAAAATGGAAGGTTAATTTTTTCATTAATTTCACTTGCCCATTTTTTTTCAAACTCTTCAGATTGTATTCTCTGAATAATTAAATCTTCAATACCACCTTTTAGTTCAGGCACAGCTGATTCAGCGTGCTTTACCATTGATTGTATTACTATTGATTTTATATCCATTTATTGCTCCAACTTATTATTAAGGTTACTATTCCCATACCACCTAGCATGTAGTTACGCCAGTTCTCTAAAGATCTAGTTCTGTTATTTAAAGTTTTTAACTGATCTTTAATATCTGGCAGTTCTCTATTTAGTATAGTTTCAATTCTTGTAAGTCTTTCTTTAATATCATTTCGATATGCGTCTACTGGCTGATAATCCATTATCTTTTACTGCCCCCATTTAAGCGACCTGACATATAAGATACCTTGTCACTTAGCTCATTAAGTTCTTTAGTAATATCTTCTCTATGTCTTAAAGATGTTTCATCGGACTTGTTCCACCTGTCTAACATTTTTAATACGATGCTTTCCAAGTTTTCTAAAGTTTCAGATTGACCTTTGTTTTCTATTTTTAATTCTTGTATAGCTTCACCTTGCTGCTCTGCACGCTTAGCATTTTGATAGACCATAAAGACAAACATTGCACCTACAACGCCTATCATTCCAGCTTCTGAATACAATGCTAAAAATTCTTCCACTAATTTTTTCCATTACCCATTATAATTGATTCTACTCTTGCACAAACTTCCATAAACCCTATTACTTTCTTTTCCTTTTTTTCTTCCAGCTTAACGGATTTAGGTTTAAGCCTAGTTCCTTTTGGTACCATTGTAACTCCTCTTCCATTTTATCATATCTAATACGTTCTTCAGATATATGTTTTGAAACAAGTTCGGATATTTGGTCATTAGCTTCAGCCATGCGTTGTTCCAATACTGTGATACGGTTTTCGATACGCCAAGCTGCGTAAAGAAGTCCACCCACAAGTACCAGAAACTGACCCAACCACTTAATATTAATAGCGATGGCGAGATTGTCATCAATGACATTGCCTCGTATACTTCTAGCGGTTTTAGGCTTTCCATCTACAGACCCATTAGCCATCTAATTACCAAAATAAATACCCAAACAAAAGCAAATACTGTTATCCAAAATCCAATTTCCTTATCTTCGTACACGCTTAACCATTTCATAGCGATTGTGGAAATAACACCATACTTCTCCATCGTATATTTTTACATACCAATGCACATGCCCACTAGAGTCTGTAATTTCACTAAAGATTGTTGAATTGTGATCTGTAGTATCAGGATCTAATGAATAGCCAGCTATATAAGAACCTTTGCAACCCATGCTTAATGCAAACATAGATAGCATTAAAAGTGAAAGTATATATACACTTAAACTCATTTGAATTTTTTTAGCTAATCTTAGATTTTTTTTCATTACTCAGAATACTTCGCCTTTGCTTTAGTTAATAAACTAGACTTTGCTTCTGACTCTGTGTAAGAAACACTATTGTTCCTTAAGTAAGCTTGAAGCTGAACTGCAGTCCAACTATTTGCTGGTTCACCACTTGGATGCCCATTTGAATGAACAAAGTATGCTTCTTTTTCTGCGTCTCCCCACAATGCTTCTGCAATTTTCTTTACTCTTGCATCTTCTGATGTTAGTATAGAATTTGGGTTTACCACATGACGATGATAACTTGTGCTACCTATTTGACTTCCATTATCCATAACTTTTGTAGCTGTTCTCACTTGTATAAAAAACTCGCCTTTTACTTCAATCTGGTCTACTTCGACCACTTTTTCTAATGCCATTTCTGACTCCTTTTAATTATCCAATTAAATTCTATATGAAAAACCAACTCTTATGTAAAAATCAGTATCTAAATTTGCTTCTGAAAAATATGAGTATGTTCCGTCATCTTGAACATAAGCAAGAAGAAAATAGTCTTGATTTTCAGGAATATATGCCATTGAAGTCATACCCGAAACTGTACTTCCTCCATGTGAAATTGAACCAAAACCCCATTGAAGGTCAGCACTTCCACTTAATCCAGTTGCCGATGTATAAGGAAGTGAAATTACTATATTGCCATTAGCACTTAAATCATTGGTAACATTAAGATAACCACTAACATGAACTAAATTTCCAATCCTAACATAACTTAGATGTTTATGTGATGAGCTAACCTCCCAACTACCGCTTGTTTGAGAAGTTATTGTAACTTCGTGTACACCTTCCTCATAAACCAAACCATCGTCACCTGAAGGAGCGTTAGCAACAGTTGCACCAGTAACAGGCCCATGCAAATCGTTTCCAGATTTATCAAGCCAATTATAACTCGAAACTCCTGTTCCATCGTATTCTGCAACACAACCTATTTCACGAATGTCAAAATTTGATATAACTATCGTATTTGTTCCACTTGTATGAAGAGATTTAAACCCAATATGGGTGGCAGTTCCATCACCAATAAAATCTACAGAACTAGTATGGGTAGTTCCCGCACTCCCTCCATAATATCCAACACCTATGGTAGTACTATCGTTTAAATTTGCACCTGTAGCACATCTAATACCTATAGTGCCATTTACAGTATTGGTGTGATTCCAAGATATTCTATACAACTTACCTTTTTCTAATGTAGATGATAATGGAGCGCCAATTCTGTCATAACCATTAGCTGTTGCATTAAGCGTTCCACCTGTTAAACTTAGACTAGAAACTGAAGCTCCTAATTGATTATTCGTTGCTGCTGCAAAATTAGAAGTTACTCTGTGAGTATTATCTGCACCTTTGTATTTATATGGTAAACTTTCGCCAGAATAAAGATTTTTAATCTCAGTTGCACTAAGAGCAAGATTAAATATTCGTGCCTGTGCTATATCTCCATAAAATCTTCTAGCATTATCACCTCTTTGCCCAATAAATACTGGCTCATTTGTTCCTTCACTATCTATGTCACCACTATATGCTTGAGTAGCAACTTCGACACCATCTAGGTATAACTTTAAATTTGAACCATCATAAGTACCTGCTACATGATGCCACTTGTCATCTCTTAAATCAACTGAATAAGAAACTGTTTGAGCAGAACCACCATCAAAAATTCTAAAACTTAATTGGGTATAACTAAAGTTTATAAAATACTGTTGGTGAGTAGCATCATCATCTCTGCAAATTATAAAAAAAGATGTATCGCCAGCCGAAGAATCACCTCTTACCCAACTCGAAAGGGTTATTGCTTCAGTAATGTCTAACTTAGCATCAGTGCCTAAACTTATATAATCGTTTGTACCGTCAAAGCGATAATACGGAGAGGACATTGTATTGGCTACATGATTTTGTTTGCCTTGTTCATTTAGGATATAATTGCCACCAACATTTACTTCACCATCTATATCAACAGCGTCTAAGTTTGTAGTGCCATCAATATCCACATTTCCTGATATATCAAGTTCTGTTGCAATTACTTTAGAATTTGTTGTATCAACAGAAAGAATTGAAGTTCCATCGCTTTTTGAAACATCAAATACTGCTGTTCCATCAGCAGCAGGCAATACTTCTGCTTGTCTATCTGATAACTTTAAAGAACTACTTGTTCCTTCGCCATCTTCTACTGTTTGAAGTGTAGCGTCTACACCGCTATTTGAGTTTGAAACTTGAAGTAAGTCCTTATAGGATTCACTTATTTTTTTATTTTCTAAACTAGACATAATTTTACCCTAAATTTTTCCATTTTTCTGTTTGATCTTTCCATTTAAGCTGAGAAGCTTCTGCCCCGCCCCATCCAATATCGTATACCATTTGAGCAAAATTCACCGCTACTTGTCTGATTGCCCCTAGCATTATTTCAACGCTACTAAATTGGTTGCAGTTGTTCCTGTAGAGTCTACCCTATCAAAAACAACAGGTAATATCTGACCGCTTGCTAGATTTTTAAATACAATAGCCTCACCGCTATTATTTAAGTCTAACGCAACATCTCCTCCAACACCTACATATAATGCTTTGTATGGGGCTCCAGTTATATCAGAAGCATCATCAGGGCTAACTGCTACTGCGCTATCGTATAATAATTGATTTAGTGATTCCTTTACGGAATATTTTTGTAATTCAGCCATCTTGTTTTTCCTTTCTATGCCTTACCGAGCTTGACTATTCTCATGGGCATTTTGGTTAAGTAATTAATTTTTTTATACCTTCGTTATATTGATTTTGTAACTGCTGTAACTGACCTTGCTTCCATTGGTAGTCTGTTACTTGTTTTTGAATTTTACTGCCGTAGTTTTGAACCTTTGCACTAAACTCACTTACTGCTTTGTTTACCTGTGCAGAGTAATTTTGTATTTCACCGTTATACTTGCTAATAGCTTGAGCATCGTCTTGTGAAGAAAGCTGTGCATTTTGTATAGCTTTTTGCAATTCAGCCTGATACTCTACATTAGAGTCGTTAAAAATGTTTAGTTTATTTTGCATTGCTTGAGCATATGCGTTTAAATATGTTGAAATCTTTTGTAGCTGTGATCCAGCTAATTCTATGTCTTCATCAGTTTGTATATAATCTCCAACTATATCAAACCAATCGCTAAAATCAAGTTTATTAGCGTCTGCATCAGAGTCGTTTGTTATAGTACCAGTTAACTCTTCTGTTGCTCCTCCTAATGTTGGTGGAGTGTATTCTGGAGCTGATGTACTAAAAGAAACTGAATTAGGACTAATACTTGGAGGTGAAGGTGCAGCAGGAATTGTTAATGTATCTGATACATCACTTGGCAAACTAGCTGTTTTATCTGCTAATAATCGTTGTAAACACTTTACAGCAGATCCTATTACCAGCAAATATTCTGCATTTGCAGGAAAGTTAGATACTGATGAATGAGCATTGGTTAAATCTGCACCGCTTTCATTTAGTAGAATTAATGGAATGTAATGAGCAGTTCCAGATGTTTCATTGCTAGAGCCAAGTCCAATAACAAACACTTTTTCATCTTCAATGTAATATACTGGATTGCTATCAGATCCAAGATATATACTATTTGAATCTTTGTATTTGGCTTTTTCAAAGGCAGGTATTTGATAAGCTCTTATATCAGACTTATCAACTGCTAATAATTTTTTACTTGATACGTCTAAACCACTACTGGTAATAGCTGTAGTTTTTGCATAATTCAATAATTTAGAATCAGGCATAGCATTAATAATGTCATTGCCTGTATCTTGCAATGCTTGCGTAATCAAAGCATCGTCACCAACGCTACCAATTAAATCTTCTACTCTAGTTTTGTAACTCATATTTAGAAATCGTGTTGTTGAATGTTATACGGAGTACCGTCAAAACCTTTATTAGCTTGACGTTTAGCGTCTCGTATGCTTTTTTCAAATAAATTCATAAAGTATGCTGCCTGCTGTAAAGTCTCTGGCTTCTTTTCATATCCTTTAGCAATTACATAATTAGCATATGCATGATGAAATTCTTCTGGTATATCAGGCGATTCTGTTAATGAAATCACTCCAGCTTGAGATCCAGTCAATCTAGAAAAAGAACCTTCTCCAGTTATTGCATGAATGTGTATAGACTTTCCTGTTTCAGTTATAGAGTCATATCGACCAGTATTTTCATTTTTTTGAGCAATTGCAAATACATCATTGCGTTCAATCCACCAAACTTTTTTTAATGCTTCTGTTCTATCTGACATTACCAGTCCGCTGCTGTTTCACTTGTATCTAGTTTTTCTGGTCTACCTGAAAGTCTTGGTATAGCATATCCATCATAGTTTGCTCGATACACTTCAAAAATAGGTCTTTTGTTTGTTTGAGCATCGTTTAAATCTTCAAAACCATTTAACCTGTAGTATCTTTTATTAGCTTCACCAGTATCGCTAAATACTCGTTTTATTATTCTTGATTTAGAACAAAATATTTTTGACGCTTCATTCAAATGAATGCGTGCTTCAGTCTGTCCCATATTGGGATGATGTTGTTGTATTAGTTCTATTAATTGTGTTTGTGTCATAGTATTCTCAATGTCAGGGGAGCACTAAGCTCCCCCAACACGTTTTGTTTTATGTTGCTACTAAGATTCCTCCATCAGCTCCACTTATACCATAAGCAAACCAAATTGAACCGTCTGTATACAATTCAATAAAGTCTCCTTTTTTACAGGTATTGTCAAAGCCAACGGTATCTGAAGCATCGTCAGTAACTACTGATACTGCTCCAGTATCTGCTGCGTCAACGTAATGAGTTACCATTACATCAGTTTGACCATCATTAAAAACAACATCTTCGCCACCACTATTTGAAAGAGTGGATCCAGCTGCACAATTAACAATGAACTTAGCATTCCAACCAGCTCCTGCGTTAGAAGGAGTAGGTAATGTTATTGTATAGCCTGCAGATCCAGAATCTGTTATAAAAAACATTTTACCAGAATCTGCTGGAGTTAGCGTAGTTGCTGCATCTATAGCAACTGAACCTGCACTTGAACCACCTAAATAAGGTCTAGCCATGTTAAGCCTCCTTACGCTGTGATTTTAAACAGATGATGACTTTCAATTAGCTGTATACCAACACCTTCATCAGACATATATTGATCTTTAACACCGTCAAAAGCATTATCAGTCTTAATGTTTGTCTGATACATAGATGGGCGATAAACTGCATGAAACAGATTCTCATCAGATACTACAGCCATGTACTTATTGTAAGGCCCTCGTAATGCTGGAGTTGGAATTAACTGGATCATACCATGAGGCGTTTCAAGTACTCTGTAGTTAAAACCAAGAGCGTCACGTTTCATGTCGCCAAGAGCAACTGTCCAACCTGAGTTGCCAGCTATTCCTGAAGAACCAGCCATTTTAGACCAGTAACCCAAAGCACCAGCACCACAGAATGCACGCTTAACACCTGCTTCTGGAATGTACTGAAATACTTTTTCCATATCATCTACGAAGTTTGAATATCCATATGAACTGTCAACAGTAAATACGTTTTGTGCATCATGTGTAGAAGTAGATTCACCATACTTTTCTAATGCTGAAATAATTCCATATGTGGTTCTAATTAGATTTCCATCTGAATCAGTTCTTCCACCATCTGCAAATGTTTCATCTCTATTAGTATCGTTATTTCCAGCTCCATAAGATGCTTCTTGCAATCCTGTACCACCAACTCTTTGACCAAACAAGAATGCTTTTTCTTTTTGCATCTTGTGCTCTTGAGCTTTCATTCTACGAAGTCTAGCTAATTCAGATGATTCTCCTCTTAATACTGCTGCTTCTAAAGTACCAGTAACTTGAAGTGGGGTTTTAAAGATTTGACAAGAATTGTATACAACATCTAACTCATCTGCCCATGCTTCAGGAGCTGAACTACCTTCTCCATGTGCATTACCAATTACTATACACTCATCACCATCTAACATACTGTAATCACTACCGCTTTCAGTACTAATAGCTTTGAACTTCACATCTCCACTATCAACAGCAGATATAATAGCTGTTGCTTTCTTTACACCACTGCTTCGTATTTCTACAATTAAACCAATCCATGATGAATCTGCTGGACTAGATAAACCCTGAATTCCATCAACATCACTATAATCTGTTGATGCTGGAGATTCAGTACCATCTGCTGATAGTGTATCTGCTTCGTTTATGTTAAATGATTGTTTTACCCAAGGATTACGATGTTCAAACATCTTAAAAACTGGATCTGGGACATTTCGCATTTCCTGATTACTAATCATTGTAGTAAAAGGTGCAACGTCTGTCCATAGCTCCTTAGTGACCTGAGGATCAATATAAAAATTCCGTCTATCCTCATAAAGTACACCAGAAGCTTTTAGTAGCTTTTCTGTAGCTGCCATTTGTAACTCCCGTTATTGTACACTCTTTAAAAAGCACGCCAGCCAAAGCAATGCTTACGAGTGTGTTCTAGTTTACTTTATAACAATTACCTTCCAAAGAATGCATCATTAAACTTTTGTTGCTCATCACGAGGTTCTTCTGCTTTTCCTGTCTGCACCGCTGCAGTTTTAGGAACAGATAAACGCTCTGCTTGTTTTTGCATTTCTTGAGTTCTTTGTTGCACTACTGGGTTAGTATTTGTTCTTAATTCAAACAACTTTGCTAAATTATCCAATGTGAGATTATCAGGACTTTGCGACCAAGACACAAATTCAGCAGCTTTCTGCTGATCCCAACCAAAATTATTCACAGCATGACTCATCGCCTGCCGTTGAACCATTTGCGTTTGCTGTTGTTGCATTTGCTGTTGATATGCTTGTTGCATTTCCTGTTCTCTTACCTGATCTTTCTTTTGTAGAAAGTCCAAATAATTATCTCTGTATTGTTCTTTAGCTAATCGATACTTAAATGAATCACTCTCTGGATCATTATAAGCATCTACCTCATTGTATGAATGTGGTCTTTCAGGTGCTGATGGCTCCTTCAATGAAGTCTCCTGCAATCCGTTAGGGTATGCTTGAGGTTGTCCCTTGGAGGGTGCTTGTTCCAATTGATCAAGAACTTGTGGATTGTTACGAATCATCTGCTCTACTGGAGCAAGACTGTTCTTATAATAATCCAACTCTTGACGAATTGTACTTAACTCACCCTTGGCTTTATCAGCTTGTGATTGCCAATATTCAAAACGAGTCGAGTCGTCTTTAGAGGAAGGTTCTGTTGTTGATTGTTCCGTAATTGATTGCTCCGCTCCAGTAGGATTTTCTACTGGCACTTCCTCTGTAGGTATTGTAGGCTGTTCTGTTGCCAGACCAGCTTGCTCTACCTGCGGTTGATCAGCATTACGTACTTCTAAGATATTCTCCATTACTTTTCCTTTGCGATTTGGTTATTTCCAGCAACCGCTTTCTTCAATTTTTTTGTTATGCAAAATTATTTTTCTAATATTCACCTTCATACAAACCCCTACCTTTTAAGTATTTATAGATTAAATAGGGAGCCGCTGCACCTAAAGCATAAGTTGGCATTCCTGCAAATGGTCTTAATGACGTTAACATTCTAGCCAATTTTCCACTAGAAGACGCTTTAGTTAATGCAGGTTTTGACATACTTTCTTTTAATATTTTTGAGCCTCTTCTCGAAGCATCAAATTCTTCAATTAATGTAGGAACTTGCATAGCACTTGCTATAAGTGAATTTCTACGAGCCTCTTCTTCGTTATCTGTAAATATAGGTGCTATAACTCCTAATTTTTGAGCTACTCTTCCAACTGCAGAAAGAGGAGCTATAGTTTTTCTGTATAAAGGATTTTTGTATTGTTCAGCGTGTCCAAGTTCATGTGCAAGAATACCATAATTTTTTGAAGGAGTATTAACAGTATGACTTTTAGGATTATAACTTGCATAAAAAGGATTCATATCAAAAGGTGCTTTAAATCCTATATTTCTAAATGCTTTATCTACATTAAGAACATTAATTTTTAACCTAGGATCTTTTGCTATTGAATCTTTCATTAAATTTGTTGCTATACCAGAATTTATACCTCCTATTTTTCCCATTTGACTTCCATAAGCTACAGACGCACCTAATAAACCCATATGCGGAACAATAGTCTCTACATATCTTCTAAAGTCTCTATTGCCTTCTGGATGGTATGTAGTGTTCATTATTTAAAATCCTCTGGCATTATTGTATTGCCCTGTGGCAAACCTTCTGTAAATGGATTAAATACTTCATTTAATATTGATTCATCTAATTTAAAACCATACGGAGCTAAATTTTCTCTTTCCATTATTTGATAAACTTCTTTAAGAGACATGTCTGGTTTAATAAGGTTTTTACTAGCAGCAATTTTTAAAGCTCCTATAGAATAGCCCACATCCCCAGATCCATATTTTTCAATTGTAGGCTCTATTATGTCTTGATTTTTATTAAATAAATCCATAGTTGCAGTTTGCTTATCTCTTATCTGTTCACCATATTTTAATGATAAACCAGTAGCTGCACCCAATGCTATACCAAAAGCGTTTTTACCTAAAAAACTCATTATCTAAAATCCTCTGGTGTCATTTGATTATCCATAGGTAATTCACTTTCAAATGGATTTTCTGTTAACTCATACCACCTCGTTAAATAATCTCCACCTCCATATTTATCAAAATCTGGATCTTTTTCAATTTGACCATTAATTCTTTCTAAAGCTTTCATAGACCTTTTTAAATCTCTACCCGACTTGTTATATAAATCTTGTATAAGCATAAATGGTAATTCTGTAGTATCCATTGCTCCATACAATTTGTTTACTTTAGAAAAATGCTTATCTAATTTTTCAATATCTGGATTGTTCCATTCTATTTTTATTTCGCCTGCCATATTACTCTTCCAGTCTTAACATTTCTTCATTCATTTCTCTAGACGTATTTCTACGCTCATCAAAGTCTGCTAAATCTTCTTTAGCTACTTTAAGCTCATCTGCTAAACGAGTTTGATATAGCTTAGCTGCCATTTCTACTTTAGCTTCTGCTTTAGCAAGTTTCTTTTCAAATTCTTTTACCTCTACACGCTTACGATCATGCAAGGACTCCCTTTGTGCGGTCTGAAGATCACCCTTAAGGTTTTTAATTTCTTCAGATTGCATTTGTATTTGTTGTTGCATTTTCTGCATCTGCCCAGCTCTTTCTAATACACCTTCCATGTCTGCAACGTCAGTCTGCTTAAGAACTTCAATCTGATCAATAAGACCACTTTGATATAACTGCATATAGTACTCAAACCTTGCCCAGCGATTAGATGGTAGAGTTGAACCTGATAACACAACAACATCATATTTACCAATAGTAACATCATTTACTTTGCCCATTAAATTTCCTATGTCATCATACAAAGGACTGTTAATTTCCATTTCTAAAGGTCTGTTATTTGGTTGCATGAGTCTAAATACCTTTTGATCGGTGTAGACATATTGAATCATGCCCACGACAACCTTTGCAAGTTGGTTAATGCATTCTTCAATATCGTCTCTCTTTGACTTAATTCTTCTTTGTCCAAACTCATCTAAGGCTACTGTACCTTTAAAAGTCTGTGGAGCACTCCCTATGTCTCCTTGCATTAAAGCGTAGATGCCTAGTATTCTTTCAATGTCTGCTTTTGCATCTGCTTCATTCTTATAAAGCTCATTTGGTAGTGGCACAGGCCCAGCTACAATAGGCTGCCCTAACTCTGGATCAAATTCAATTACTGCCGTTCCTGCTTTTCCCCACTCTGCTTCCAATAACTTTCGATCCATACTGCCTCTAGGAATAAGTAGCTTAACATTTGTAGAGCTAGATGCATGTGCTACAATTAAAGAACGTATTTTATTTATGTACTCCTGTAGTCCTTTAACCAGTCTGACATCACTCATTGGATAAGGATTACGATTAAAACCATTCATAAAAGGCACAATAGGATATTCCTCAATTGGTAGTGTAACCATAAACAACTTTGTATCACCTACACTTACGCATTGCTCTATTTGTGTAATTTCTATTTCATTAACCATAATGCCACCATCTTCAATAAGATCGGCTTTGGTCATTACATCAATAGTTGTAGTAGTTCCAGCTATTGAACCTGCATGTTCTTCCCCTGCCATTGGTACAGGTTGCCCAGACATAGGATCCTGCATTAAATGATATGTAGTTCCAATAGTTTCAGCTATCTGCATGTACTGGCCAACGTTTGCTTTATCTGTAAATACGCTTTGTTCACCAGCATTGGTTATCAGTACAATAGGTTCTTTTTTATATTCTTCATAATCAACTTCATTTAATACTTTCTGCTCATCACTTAATGGATCATAAATTTTATAGTAAGGCTGTTTTACTTTAGAGTAGCGTTCAAATAACTCTAATTCACGTTCATCTGTAATAGAGTCTCCTACGCTTCTTCTTTTTAACGTAACGTCTTCACTACGAAGTCCATAGCGAGATTCACTCGTAGTGTTTAAATAACTTGTTTCTGTACTTTCCCTGATTTGTGTTTCAAATTCAGGGTACATATCAATTAGCTGTGTTTGACTAATTAGTTTGCCTACTAAAATATTTGCAGCGTCTCTGCAAAAAGGATCTTTACTGCTAGGGTCAATAAATAACTCTAATGGATCTAAAGATTTTAACTTTACTTCCCCTGATCCAAAGTCGGCATTGGGATCTATATAAGCCATCATTACGCCCATGCCTTTTACATAGTAATCGTCTATTGCTTGTTTTAACTCTACATTGCCATTTGAATGATCCCAGATGTAAGCCATAAGGTCAGAAAACATCCTGCCGACTTTAGCATCACTATTTTCTCTAGCTGTTGATTGAAATTTTGGATTGTTAGCAGTAAGCATAGCTTTAGCCTGCTCTACTGCAGAATGAACTACATTAACCACCAAAGGCTCTTGAGCACGTTTGCGTAATGCAGTTACCTGATCATCTGTCCATTGTTTGCCGTTACGAAACTCATTATCTTCAACGGCTTGCTGTGCCCAATTTTGTCGTGCAGATGTATACTCCGTAAGGAGATCCTGTGTTAATTGTACGTCTGGGTCTTTAACAGAATCCTGATGCAATGTAGATACCTATTTTTCTAGTTAAACTCCTACTTTAAGTAAAAGTTCCAATTTAAGCTATTTTCCAACTTATATCATCTAGCTCTTTTCTAGTATAGGTATTTTTCTGGGTTTTCACAACTGCTTTGTGATTAGGTGTAAAACATTTTTTCATAGCGTAAAAGAGTCCGTCTAAAAGATCGTCATGTTTCCCACGAGGATATAACAAAAGTTCATCACGTAGTTCTTCCATACTCTCTAATAGAAACATTTTT
>VTLG01012816.1_pt1 | contig 42816 bp, 37 predicted proteins | sample 4694571 | NCBI WGS metagenome assembly VTLG01 (sample SAMN12604809, study PRJNA352737) | marine metagenome | biome: ENVO:00000447; feature: ENVO:00000209|ENVO:00000569|ENVO:01000036; material: ENVO:00002151; isolation source: viral sequences binned using virsorter ...
ATTGCTTTTAATGCAAGAGAAGCTGGGCCTAATCTTAACATTAATCCACCTGCCTGTTTCAAAGATACTCCTAATTCATCTCTAAGTTCACCAGCGTATTGAACCAGTTTTATCATTGCGGTAACGGCCAACATTATAAGTGCTGCAATTCCCAAAATTGGATTTGCAATTATTGCTGCAAGAAATTGTTTTGCACCAGTAACTAAACCTTTCATGGCCCCTTTACTTGTACCCAATGCACCTAAAATTCCTTCTTGTAAATCATGTTGTTGTGTAGTTGTTTTGGCTTGAGTACCTAATGACTCGGCAATTTGTTGATTATACTTTAATTGCTCCTCAAGAAACTCTAATTCATTCTTACTCATATCCGTAGTATCACCTAACAGAGTTTCAATTTCTTTCAATTGATCTTCGAGGTCAAACGCCAACATATTTTCTTCACCAGATAAACCAATCATTTCATTACGTTGTTCAAGTATTTCTTGTAAAACATCTTTTTCTTCAAACCCAGAATTTAACTTTAATTTTTTAATAGCAGAATCCTGAATCTCATTACTTAATATCTCTTTAGTCTGGTCGGTTGATTCTTCTAATGCCTGTGCATGTTGTTTTTGTAAATTATTTAATTTATTATGATTTACTAATTGTTCTCGTTCAACGGCAGTTATTTGTTTTAATTTTTCCAGTTTCTCATCAAGGGTCATTACGTCTTCATCCAGTAAATCCTTTCCCTTTTCGAGTAAAGCATTTATCTGTTTTTCAACTGCAGCCTCTTTGTTTTTTGCATTGAGAAAGTCTTTTTCAAGTTTTAATCTTTGTTTGTCACTTGCTGCCATTTTTTATATTTCTACCAATCTGGATTTTCTCTATCGAGCTTTTCTACCCGTGTAGCAATATCATCAATATTCTTTTTGATTTCTTTGAATTTACGTTGAACTTTAGGATCTTTCATAGCCTTTCGAGTAGCCTTTTTACGAGTTTTTTCTAAACCCTTGTATAAGGCGCCAAATAATCTATCAATCAACCCTTCTGTTATTTTATTCTTAGACATAGTATTTTCCTATCTGTATATAATGTATAGAGTTATACAATTATAAATATCACAAAAGTCTATTTTCTACGTGTTCCACGTCTAGCATCTTTATAAGCTTTTTCTTCTGACTTCTTAGCATTAACCAATAACTTTATATAATAATTTCTCATATGAACGGGCATAGTATAGACTTCTGAAAACGTAAACCCATTTCCATAATTACATAAACTAAAAATATCGTCGTGAATTATTTTTTTATATTGAGACGTCAGGCCAAAAAAACTGGACCCCTATCGGTATATTAACCGTATGGGGATCTCCTGTTTGACTCGTATATTCAAATGTTAAATCAACATCTGGAGTAATAGATTTTACATAATTTCTAAATTCTCTTGAATCAAGTGAAAGAAATTCTTTATCTATAAATCTATTGATAGTAGTTGGTTTTGTATCACCATCTACGGAAAGTATTTGTTGTTTGTATCGAGAAGTAAGTTTACTTTGAACCCCATCTGGTGAAACTTTTTCTAATGCACGTTCTGTTTCTTCTATTACCTTTTCATCTTTATGAGTAAGTAATTTAAACTCAAGAGTTCTTTTAGTATTAGGAAGTTCAAATGTAAATTTACCTTCTGACTGCTCTTCTAATACAGACTGGTCTACAACTTTATGTTTAATAGTTGATAAATCAACTGTAGTTGTTACTTCTTGTACTGTATCGGGATCCATCATAGTAATTTCATAATTTTTACCATATCCGAGTATTCTAGCTCCAATCATAATTGCATTCTTATCACCCAACAAAATATCATCAAGTTTAACTTTTGGATTAGCAATAATAGATTCCAATAACTTATCTATTGCAAGTCCTTTTTCTAACAAATTTGTTGAAGTGAGTATATCCTCTTCCTTGGCAGTCATATATTTTATATCTATTCGACCACTTGAAAGTGGATTTTCTTTTGGGTACAATAATCCCTTTGAAGGCAAGTCTAATACCTCAGTAGGAAAATCATATTGATTTTCAGCCATATTTAGCTCCTTTGATTTTATTTAAGATTTATAACCATTGTATTTTATAACCTTTAAAACTTTTATTTTGTTTTTCCTTTAGTGACGGCTTCCCATACAGGTTTCAACACTGCATCAAAAATAATATCGTCTTTTTTCGTCGGCGAAAGCTTAACGATTTTTTCTAAAGTGTAAAATCCCAAAAGTACCCATTCCCAGTTCTGTGCTAACCATTCAGTCATTTTTATTCTCCTATAATTTTAGAACGACAATACAGCGTAATCGTAACGAAGTGTTAGATTAATATCCACTACATCTGTTCCATTTGCAAAATCTAAATCATTAAAATTAGCGGTTTGAATAAAACAACCATGTAATACCCATTCCTCTACTTTATCACCAACAGGACCCAATAGATTAAATCTAATTTCTTTCTTATAGAAATCACTATATCCATCTCTACCTGTTACTGATTCATGGTGTAGTCTAACCCACTCCATAACTGCTTGTGCACCACTTGGAACAATTGGATCATAAAGAGTAATTTCTAAGGGCTCCCATACACCTTTGCCTTTTAAATATCGTTTTATATTGATATGATTTAATTCAATTTCTTCAAAAGTGATTTGAGGACGAGAAGCTGTTTTTACAAAATAAGAAGGTATATCTTCTATATACATGATAAACCGATTTTTTGTTTTCGGTTCAAACGGGGTAAAAAAGATTTCATCCTGGTTTAGAATTTCGGCCATTTTCATTCTCCTGTTAATGCCGTTCAAAATACTATTACATATATAAATATCACTTTGTTGAAAAAAAATTATATTCATTTGAGTTGTTTTTACGAAGTTTTATTGAAGTTTTTATTAAAAAGAAAAACCCCAACTAAAAATTGGGGCTTTTCATTATAAGACAGCGTTATTTATAAGTTAAACTTATTCAGGGAATGCTGCTCCAGTTGGTAAGATTACAAAATCCAACACGATGAACTCTGCAGTTCTCGTAGGTTGAATAAAGATTTGTCCAACTAACTGATTTCTATCTACAATATCAGGTGTATTGTTTGTATCATCCATCACTACTTTGAATGCACTCAAACCACTATTAGCTTGTACGGAATTCAAAAATGGATTCACGATACCCAAGAAACGATTTCTTGTTGCTGCTGTGTTCTGTTCGAATACCAAGTACTTTGAAGAACTTGCAATGAACTTACGAAGTCTAATCAATAGACGACGAACATTGATTCTATCAAGTGCTGATGGTTTCCCTTGTAATGTTTTCTGTCCAAATACCACGACACCTTGTTGTGGGAAAGATGCGATTGGATTAACACGACCTTCATAAAGAGTATCTCTTTCTTTATGTGTTAGTCTTGTTTTTGCTTCAATTACACTTCCTAATCCACCACGATTCAACCCAGCTGGAGCGAACCATTCGTGTGCTACTGCATCGGTGTTAGCTATAACACCAGGTATCACAACTGAAGGTGGCACCCAAACGGGTTTATCTAAATCTGGATCAAGAATCTTTACCCAAGGATAATATGTTCCTGCATAATTTGTATCTAATCCCTTAACATCTGATACTGCATTTGTTACTGAACGGCCCCATCTTGAACCATCCATAACATAAAAAGCATCTGCTCTATCTTCTACCTTAGTGATAGCGTGATTAGTTACTTGAGAATGATACTCATGGACAACACCAGGTGTTACCAATAAGTTTATATCAAACTCATCAGGATTACTCACTGCATTAATTGCTCGTTTGTAAGCTACTGAACCACTAGCATTTGCATCTGAAATATCAAATCCTTGTGTATTAGTAGTTGAAATATCATTACCAGTTGATTTCAATGTGGTAGGATTATCTCCATTAAATCCACCTTGAAATGGTACTGAAAATTTTCTCTGTTCTTGAGCTGAAGCAGATATGTTAATTCCGTCTGTTGCTGTAGAGTAAGTATCAGCACCTATTGTGGAGGCATCTGCATGTCCTAACATACTTTCTAAATTGAAAACTACATTATTACCTGAAGCTGAACTTGCTGGTAATGGTGATAAATATTCTCTATTATTATCATTATCAAAATCCCAACCATAATAAACACTTGCATCAAATACACCTTGTTTATTAGTTTGTTCGGTTTTGAAACTAGCACTTGGAACATTCGTTGAATCTGCTACAGGAATATATGCTGCCGCGAATCCATGAGGTAATATATCTGAATCAATACCTCTCAAGTTTTCATTGTAATCTGAAAGATAAACATGAGTAGATTTATTTGGCCAATCACCATGATAGGTTAATTTACCGTTTGAATCTATCGTTACGTGTCTATCACCAACTTGTCTTCCTATGTAGTTTTTAGAGTTTTCATCAAGATTCAAATTAGTAAATTCTTCCACGATTTCATTATCATTATTTTCTTTTGGATTATTCACCAATACTCTTAATGAAAAAGTACCAAAATCACTTCCTGCCACATCTGTACCGCGTTTCAAATCTGCAATAGCTACTTTATATTTTGAATTAATATCTTCACCATGTGAACGAGTTCTCACTCTAAACAAATTCTTTGCCGTACCAGCAACTGGTTGACTATGAATCATAGGTGTGTATGCATAGCTATAATCACTTGTGAAATCTTCTCCACTACCACTCGCACCTGTAATTTCTGTGTTAGCTGAAGTATGTCCATGACCTACTTGCCACTCTTCAAAGTTTTTATATACATAAACAGCTGTTGCAGTAGTCATTGGATCTGTACTAAATATTTTTGTAATGTAATTTGAAGAACCTGTATCAAATGATGCAGTGTATCCTGTGCCCGCAACATCTAAATGAAATTCTGACCAATTTTTTGTTGTACCAAGTGTTCCACTTGCTGGCCCACTTAATGCTAATGTAGGATTGTTTCTTGAAGGTTTTAGTACTGCTGCTGTTCTTGTTGTTCCACCAGATGCTGCAGTATCTCCTGAGCCGGAAATTCTCAAATAAAGAGAATCTGTTTGATATCCCCCTATTCCTAAAACTCTTACGATTGTAACTGAGGGTGCACCATTATTAAGATATTCTCTTACTGTATATGGTACATAATATTGTGTATTATACCCTCCAAAAGTATTTTCAAATTCCGAGAAACTTGTGATTGTGGTCGGTACAAATGCTGGGCCTTTTACTGTTGGCCCGATTATTGCTGCACCGATTTCACCAATTCCTTGAGGTAAAAATGATAAATCCTTTTCTCTTGTAAATACACCTGGACTTACTATTCTTTCCGCCATGTGTTATTCTCCTGTTAAATTTTTGTTATCGATTACTTGTAATTATAACTTCTATTACTTCTTATAAGTATCAATGTAAATTCCCAAAATACATACACTTAGAGGTTTTTTTATAAAAACTCTAAATAAATTCAATTTTTTCTATTGAGAAAGTTTTGAAAACGTGCCTGTATCCAAATCTAACGTACCTCTACCATATTTATCTTCTAAAGACTGATATAAAGTTCTTTCTTGTTCTTGTAATTGAGTCAACCCAACTTCCAATTCAACTATCTGATTATCTATATTTTCAAGTTGTCGGTTTAACCCAATTTTTCTAATCTTTAAACCACCAAAATTCGATTGTACTCTAACATATTCTTGTTGTAGTGCCCTAAGATTCTTAAGTTCTTCTTCTGTAAACTTTACTGTTTTTTCTGGCATAATTATAACTCCATTTTTATACTAATAATATATATAATATTATATGTTCAAATTATGATTTTAATTCATTAACTTCTGTTAAAACCTTTAGTGAATCCACTTCAGTTTTTAATTCTTTAATAGATTCTATCAAAATAGGTACAAGTTTATTATAATCAACTGATTTAAATGTATCTCGACCATTCAATCCTTCATATTCTTTCACTAATTCTGGTACGACTTTCTCAACTTCCTGTGCCAATACTCCAAGATCGTGTCCCATATCATCTCGTTTCCAATCATACTCAACACCACGAAGTTGCATCACAGTATCTAAACCATATTTCATATCTGTAATATTTTCTTTCAAATTCATATCAGATGCAACTGTAGAAGAATATGCAACTACGTCAGCGTCTGCGTGGAATGTACCACCATTAGCGAATCTAAATTCTTCAGCTCCTGCTAATGAAACACCTATATCATCTGCACTTTCTAAGAAGAAACCACTATTTCCATCTGAAGTAAAGTTTATAGATGGAATTGCAGATGAACCATCACCAACAAAAAGTCGTCCACTTACTTTAAAATTACCACCACTACCACTTATAAAATTAGTTCCTTTAGCTCCAACAAATAAATCTGCACTACCACTAATTAGTGAACCAAAACTTACATCATCTGTAGTTCCAACACCCACACTTGTTCTTAATGTAGCTCCACTTTCTGCTACTGGGTCTCCACTACCATCACCAACCAACATAGCTCCATCAGCTGTAACATCCAAGGCGGTGATAGCTCCCGTACCACTACCAAGTAAAACATAACCATCTGTTAAACTTGATGCTCCTGTTCCACCATCTGCTACTGGAACATCAGTTCCACCAGCTCTGTATATAACATTACCTTCAATATTTAAATCACCTGCACTGGCTCTTGCTATAGTTGTATCTGATGCGGCACCTAACTCGATTGTTTCAAAACGAGGGCCTGCATCTGAAGTAACATCCTGATTTATAGCTGAATTAGCTTCAACCGTTATAGTTTTAACACCATCTGTACGATTTTGTCCTAATAAAGTTCCATAAACTGCTGAACCTGTTACAGTACCAGTAGATGTTACACCATTAAATGTTGGCGTTGCATCTGTAGTAACATCCTGGTTTATAGTTGAGTTAGCCTCAATCGTAATTGTTTTCAGTCCATCAACTCGATTTTGTCCAATTGTTGTTCCATATACAGCTGAACCACTAACCGTTCCAGTTGAAGTTACGTTACCAACTGCTAAAGTACTAAATGTAGCACCTGCATCAGTTGATAAATCTTGATTTATAATACTATTGGCTTCAATAGTAATTGTCTTTAGACCATCAACTCTATTTTGACCTAATAAAGTTCCATAAACTGCTGAACCACTAACTGTTCCTGTAGATGTTACACCATTAAATGTTGGTGTTGCATCTGTAGTAACATCTTGGTTAATTGTTGAATTAGATTCAATACTTAAAGTTTTTAAACCACCTGTAGTATTTTGTCCGATTGTTGTACCATAAACTGCGGATCCTGTTACAGTTCCAGTTGAGGTAACATTACCTACACCCAAAGTACCTAAAGTAGCATCAGCATCTGTAGATACATCTTGATTTATTATTGAGTTTGCTTCAATAGTAATTGTCTTTAGACCATCAACTCTATTTTGACCTATTGTAGTACCATAAACAGATGAACCACTAATTGTACCTTCCGAAGTTACATTACTTCCAAAAGCTGCTGTAGAACCACTATAATCTTGTGCAAAAACATCGTGAGAAACTTTTAAATTACCACCTGAAGCACTGATATAAGTTTTTGTATTTGAAATATCTCCAACTACTAAATCTGTACTACCTGTAATTAATCCAGCTACTCTAAATAGACCACCTGCTACATCAAGTATTCCTGCTGCGTGAGATAAAGTCATATTACCATTATTAAAATTTACTACTCCACCACTTGCTAAGAATAAATCTGACCACATTTGATCGGTATCACCAAGTGCTGAACCATCACTTGTAACTGGTCTAATTGAATCAACATCAATTTCTAATTCATCTGCTCCAGCTATTTCAATTCTAATTACATCATCTGCTGAAGCCCTAATTGAAGTATCTTGGTCATCATCTAAATCTATTCTACCTTGTCCATCTAAATCTATATTATCTGCATATACGGTAGACCAAGCTTTTGCTGCCCCACCTAATGTATAAGTACTATCTGTTTCAACGGTAAGATTTCCTTTTACTTCAGCTGCTCCTGAAACTTGTAAACTACCCGTTACTTGATGAGTATCATCAATGGTATCACCAAATATTGTTGAACCACTTGAGAAACTTTGAGTAACATTAGAAACAGATGAACTTACAATAATTCTCTGTGCAGTTAAATCACCATCAAGAACCAAACTATTAAACTGTACATCTGCATCTTTTGTTAAATCTTGGTCTACGGTAGCTGTATCTTCTACGGTTAATGTTTTTGATGCTCCACTATATGTTAATGTTCCAGTATTACCACCACCGATTGTGAAACCCTCATTTAAAGTTAGTGTATTAGTTTGATCTACAGAAGTTATTGTAACGGCTGCTCCATCACTAATCAACAAATCTTCGTTCAATGTAAGAGAATGTAATCCTGTAGCCGTGTTATGTCGTATGGCTGTTCCATCTATAGAAGAACCACTTATTGTAGCTCCTGTTATATTTCCAGTTACATCTACTGCACCACTCATTTTTACTTTTTCAGCACCATCCTGTGTATCAATTTCCAATATTCCAGTTTTACCAGATGCATCGAATGATAATGCAGAAGCGTTATCATCTATTAAATCTATATCAGTTGCTTGTGTTTCTAATGAGATATCTCCATCTATATCTAATATATCCGTAACTTGTACAGTTCCACCTGCGGAATCTAAAATCAGATTGCCGACCTGAGTATCTATTTCATTTGCTGCAGTTACTCCAACTTTTATATCACTTGCTCTAACACTTGAACCCGTAATAGCTCCTGTAACTTTTAGAGTACCACCAGAAGCACTTACATAATTTGTAGTGTCTCCTACCCATAAATCTGCACTTCCACTAATCAAACTACCAAAACTTACATCATCTGTAGTTCCTACCCCAATTGAAGTTCTTAGAGTAGCACCACTCTCTGCTACTGGATCTGTAGAACCATCACCGACAATCATTTCACTATCAGCGAGTACTGACATTGCTGTTACTGCACTTGTTCCACTACCAAGTAAAACACCACCATCAGTTAATGTACTTGCTCCTGTTCCACCATGAGCAACTGCTAAATCTGTTACTAATGTGGCTGATTCTGCTGTAAGAGCACCACTTGAACTTATTATTGAACCTGTTATCGCTGCAAATTGTACATCTGCATCGGTTGTTAAATCTTGGTTTACGACTGAGTTTGACTCAATAGTAATAGTTTTCAATCCGTCAGTTCTATTTTGACCTAAAGTAGTTCCATAAACTGCTGAACCACTAACCGTTCCAGTTGAAGTTACATTTCCAACTGATAAAGTACCCAAAGTTGCATTTGCATCTGTAGATACATCCTGGTTTATAGTACTATTTGCTTCAATGGTTATTGTTTTCAAACCATCGGTTCTATTCTGTCCGATTGTTGTACCATATACGGCCGAACCCGATACAGTACCAGTAGAAGTTACATTTCCAACACCCAAAGTACCTAAAGTAGCATCAGCGTCGGTTGATAAATCTTGATTAATAATTGAATTGGCCTCAATAGTAAGAGTTTTTACTCCATCAACCCTATTTTGACCTATAGTTGTACCGTAAATTGCTGAACCTGTAATCGTTCCAGTAGATGTTATATTGCCAACTGCTGATTCTGCACCCAATGTAACACCATCAAGTTCACCAGCGTTAATATAAGCAGTAACTGGATCTCCATCCGTTCCTAATGAATCAATATAACCTACTCCATTTACATAAATATCTTTCCATTGTTTACCACTTGAACCTAAATCATATGTGTTGTCTGCATCTGGAATTATAGATGAGGAAACTTCAGCTTCAAAAACTACATCATCAGAATCTGCATCTCCAAGTGTTATTTGTCCTCCAAGTGTTAAGTCACCTGTTACTTTAGCATTACCTTGTATATGTAGTGCTGAACCTGATATAATTGAACCACTAATATTAGCAACTGCTCCAGAACCACTCGTAAATGTTACTCCTGCTGGAGTTGCTTTAATTTGTTGTACTGTAGTACCTGCTGGATTTACAAAATTAATAGATGAAGTAGTAACAAATATTTCTTTCCAGGGTAAAGTAGCACTACCTAAATCATATGTAGCAGTTGTTGTGGGTACAAAATCTGCACTTGAACTAATTGCAGATTGTGCCTGATTCAACTCCATAATTGAGGCAGTTGAATTAGAGGTTATCCCCTTCGGATTGTGTAGTTCGGCGTTAAGCAACGCACTGTGTAATTTAGCCATTAAAGTTCCTTATATATATTAAATATTTCATTATAAAATTTTACCTCTGTTTTTTTTACTCATATAGAATAAGTTCACCAGCATTTGTAGTTATGAATATTATGTTTGCTAAAGTTATTGTTGCTGATCCATCCGATGTAAGAACTACTCCAGTTTCAAAAGCATTAAGTGGTAAAACATTAGCCAATCCAATACCATCACCCTCAAATGTAGTTGCCTTTACATGGTCAAACGAACCAGTTCCTTGTGCTGAATCTGTAGTTACTTCTAATTCACCAAAAGAACCCGTAGATGTCATCGATCCACTTAAAGCTATTCCAGTAAGACCACTAGCATCACCAATAAATGAGCCACTAATAGTAGAACCACTAATAGTTCCAGTAATATTTAAATTACTACCAGTTATATTTCCAGAGGTATAAATTGAGGACAGACTTGCCTCACTACCAGATGTTACGACTTTTTTCCAACTTGGCATTTAATTTATCTCCCTATGGTTGGTAACTCTTTGTGAGCCCACTTCCCTGTTGCCACACAAGGCCAATAAGTTATTCGTTTAATAAATATCATAAATTTCACTTTTCTTTACCCTGTTCTTACCCAAATTTCTTCATCTGTAGTATTTACCCACATTTCACCTGAACCATATGAACCAGAATCCGTATTTGGATTATGATTTGCAGTGGTTATTGTGGATACATAAGCTGTAGGTGTTACAGCAGTTCCATCAGAAGCAACTCCTTTGGCAACTGCCCATCTTTCATCTTGTGTATCGTGATATATAGCAGAACCACTATCTACTGCTGAACCACTCTGTACAATCAAACCACCATCTACATTAGATGCTGCTGAACCTGTTGCTGTAAATATAAATGCATCTCCAACTTGTAAATTAGTTGTAGATAATGTAGTGGTATCACCTTGTACTGTTAAATCTCCAGTCAAAGTTAATCCTGTAAATGTTGGTGAATCTCCTGTACCCACTCCAATACTTGTTCTTAGAGTTGTTCCACTTTCTGCTACTGGATCCGTACTACCGTCCCCAACTATAAATTCTCCATCACCCAATACTGCCATTGCTGTAATTGGATCAGTTCCACTTCCAAGTAAAACACCACCATCCGTGAACGTGGAAGCTCCTGTACCACCATCTGCTACTGTAATATCGGTAATTCCAGTTACAGTTCCACCTGCTATTGTAGCCGTTGTAATGGTTGCTGCATCAAAATTAGCTGAAGAACCTGTAAACTCTGAACCAGAAACTTTAGTTGCCAATAAACTATCTGTAACTTTAAGATTTCCTGTAGAACCACTTATATGTGAACCACCTATATTACCTACTATAATATCTGAACTACCACTAATTACACCAGATGTTTTGATATCTCCTGTTAAAGTTGCTCCACCAAATGTCGGTGTTGCATCAGTTGTAACGTCTTGATTTATAGTAGAATTACTCTCAATCGTTATAGTTTTTAATCCATCTACACGGTTTTGGCCAAGTGTTGTACCGTAAACTGCTGAACCACTAACTGTTCCTGTAGAAGTAACATTACCTACACCTAAAGTACCTAACGTAGCATCAGCGTCAGTTGATAAATCTTGGTTTATTATTGAATTGGCCTCTATCGTTATAGTTTTAACACCATCTGTACGATTCTGTCCTATTGTAGTACCATATACTGCGGAGCCCGTAATTGTTCCAGTCGCAGTTAATCCTGTAAACTGAGGTGTATCACCAGTTCCAACTCCTATAGAAGTTCTAAGAGTAGCACCACTTTCTGCTACTGGATCAGTACTACCATCTCCTACAATCATCTCTCCATCAGACAAAACTGACATTGCAGTTATAGGATCAGTACCACTTCCTAATAATATTCCACCATCTGTAAGAGTTGAGGCTCCTGTACCACCATCTGCTACAGTTATATCTGTAATTCCTGTAATTGTTCCAGCCGAGATAGTTGCAGTTCCAAATGTTCCTGTAGGTGCCTTTACTTCAGAACCACTTACATAATTGGTTGCTTGAATACTTCCTGCCGAAGCACTTACATAACTTACACCATATTGTCCAAAAAATGCATCTGAACTACCACTTAATACACCTGCTGCCTTTACTATTCCTGTGGATGTTACATTACCAACTCCTAATGTTCCTAAAGTAGCATCAGCATCCGTTGTTAAATCTTGGTTTATAATTGAATTTGCTTCGATGGTTATTGTTTTTAAACCATCAGTTCTATTCTGTCCTATCGTAGTTCCGTAAACTTCTGAACCACTAATTACACCACTACCTGTAATATGTTCAACTGATTGAAGTGAACCCGTACCTATAAATAAAGAACCAGTAATTCTATGTGTATCATCTGGAGAATCTCCAAATATTGTTGAACCACTTGAAAAACTTTGAGTCAAATGTGTTACAGAAGAACTTACTATATAATTTTGTGCAGTTAAATCTCCGTGAACTATTAGATTTCTATTTGCTGCTAAAGTACCTATTAGTGTATTACCAGTTAAAGTTAGTCCATCAAAAGTAGGTGATGCATCTGTTGTTAAATCTTGGTTTACTGTACTATTAGATTCTATTGTAATTGTTTTTACACCATCAGTTCTATTTTGACCAATAGTAGTTCCATAAACCGCTGAACCTGTAATAGTTCCAGTTGCGGTTACTCCAGTAAATTGAGGGGAATCTCCTGTACCCACTCCAATACTTGTTCTAAGTGTAGCACCACTTTCTGCTACTGGGTCGGTTGAACCATCCCCAACTATCATTTCACCGTCAGAGAGTACAGCCATTGCCGTTATGGGATCAGTACCACTTCCTAATAAAACTCCACCATCAGTTAATGTAGATGCACCAGTTCCACCATCTGCTACTACTAAATCTGTAATACCAGTAATTGTACCACCAGTTATTGTTGCTGAAGTAAATTCAGCAGTAGATGCACTTACATCTGTAAATCCTGCGGATGAGGCCGATACCTTTCCTGATACTTTAAGATTTCCACCCGAAGCACTTACGTGATTACCACCAACTGCTCCTACAAATAAATCTGCACTACCACTAATTAAAGAACCAAAAGTTACATCTGCATCCGTAGTTAAATCTTGGTTTACTGTACTATTAGATTCTATCGTTATAGTTTTTAATCCACTTGTGGTATTTTGACCAAGAGTTGTACCATAAACAGCGGATCCAGATACAGTTCCAGTAGAAGTTACATTACCAACACCCAAAGTACCCAATGTAGCATCAGCATCTGTAGATACGTCTTGATTAATAATTGAGTTTGCTTCTATGGTAATAGTTTTCAATCCATCTGTACGATTTTGTCCAATCGTAGTTCCATATACTGAAGAACCACTAACTATACCTGTAGATGTTACATTACCTACACCCAAAGTTCCTAATGTGGCATCTGCGTCAGTAGAAACATCTTGATTTATAATACTGTTTGCCTCAATAGTAATAGTTTTCAAACCATCGGTTCTATTTTGACCAATTGTTGTTCCATATACAGCTGAACCACTAATAGTACCAGGTGAAGTTACATTTCCACCTTGAACATCTCCACTTGAACTAACTGCAGAACCTGTTATGACTGCAAACTGTACATTTGCATCAGTAGTAAGGTCTTGATTTACCGTAGAATCGGATTCTATCGTTATAGTTTTCAATCCATCAGTTCTATTCTGTCCTATTGTAGTTCCATATACAGCTGAACCACTAACCGTTCCAGTTGAAGTTACCGCATCAAATGAATCAATATAACCTACTCCATTTATATATAAATCTTTCCATTGTTGTCCAGAACTACCTAAATCAAATGCGTCATCCACATCAGGTATAAGACTACCACTATATTCTGCCGTTACTGAAATAGTATCTCCAGAACCACCACCTAATTGAAGATTTCCTGTCAATAACATATTAGAAGCAGAAATATCACCAGCAATATCAAGTCCTGTTGCCAATGTTGTACCAACATATTGATATGCCGTCATAAACACAACTTCATTTGAAGCTGGATCAACAGATGAATTCAAAAATTGTAATACACCTGTTTTATAGTCAAATATATAATCGTTTCCAGAAATTTTATCACCACCACCTAATGAACCAGTTTGAGAAGTTTGAGTATATGTTGAAGATTTATAAACTACTACACCATATCCAGGTGTTGCATCTTCAGTAATTGCATTTGCTAATGACGATACAGAATATTTAGGTGATATAAAGTTTACTTCTTGATTATCATTTATCAACTGAGCACCTACTCCATCATCACTTCCAGTTGGATTTAAAAAGAACCAAGTTTCAGTATTTACATTAGAGGGAGTTAACTTATGTCTATACCAATATTTCATCAAGTTTGAACCTGATGCTTGTTGGATAGAACCATGTTGAGAACTTCCACTAAAAGGTAATGCTGATGAAGGAATATACTGTGCTTGAGTATAAATTTCTTCGGCTCTTAAATCAAGTACATTTGTAAATGATTCTTGGGCATCAGTATGGGTATCGTGAGTATACCTTCTCGACGCTAATAATCGACTTGATTTTGAGGCTGAATTTATAAGTGCCATATCATTCCTAAGTAAAAGTCATTGTAATTGCAGTTATAGGAGTTTCATCTCCTTTATATCTAACAAGTACATATAATTCGTTATCGGTTGCATCTAAATACATTCCATCACTATTTCTCATTGGAACTGTATATTCTGTAGTACTTTTTGAACCACCAGTATTTCCATATAGATTTATTGCAGTTGTAAATGGATTTTTATGATTATCATTTGAAATACTTGATTCTATCAAATTACTTGTTAGATCACTTGGATCATATAATCTACAAACACTTTGTTCAGAATTACCACCACTTCCACTTGCTGCACTCTTGAATATCAATCCAACTGCACTTCCATTTGAAGTTGAATTCCAATTCACTAATGTTTTACCAATATCAACTGTCATTGATGTTTTTGTTCCACTTGTTTGAAATCTTCTTATATAATACTTGTATGTTCCGTGATCATTGTAATCCTCATAATACCAATATCTATAATCTCCACCTGGGTCTACCAAAAATCCTGGTTTCACTTGTAAATCATATGAACCTAATTGATTTATTTCATAAGTTGTTGTCCATGCGGTTCCATTAAATCCAATTACATTATTATCTAATACTATTCTAAAATCTTCTCCTGTAAATGCTTCACTTGTTCCTGCCAATGTTCCACCATCATATCCTTGAACTCTTTGATAAACTGCCATTGAACCACTATCGGCAGGTTGAGCAAATGTACTTCCACTATGGTAGAAAAATGTATAAGTTGCTAATGTGGAACGAGAATTTGCTCTATTTCTACCTCTCACACCTACAGTAAATGTTGAATCACTTACACCTGTCTGATTTATATTTTCTCCAGTAGTACCACTTAAAGTATAGGTTGCATTGTGTTTATAGATATCAGTTCTATATGGAACTGTACCTGTTGATCTAACGGTTGGGGAAGAACCAGAATCACTAAATACAGCATTTGCAGTTTGTATTGTTCCACCACTTGTACTCATATCATCTATACCTGAACCCGCTACAGAACCAACTCCGACTGAACCTATAGTATCATCCGCTATAGTTGATGAATCCTTATACAATGGATCAAATAATCCATGAACTGATGCACTTAAGTGATAAGTTGCACCTATCAAATAAGGTGCTCCACTTAAACTTCTACTTGTTGCACTTAAATAACTTTGTGTTGCATTAGTTATTCCTCGTGTATTACTTCCAATATCAGATTCTATTTGGTCAACTGGTGCATAAAAATTTGTTTTTGTTGCTCCACTTTTATATGAAAAATTACCTGAACCTGTTGCAATACCAACTTTTAAATCATGCATACTATAATAACCACTCGCAGATACACTTGTAAAATCATTAAATGTTGCTGCAGAACCACTATATCTTCTTGTTAATGAACCTGTCATCACAGTTCCACCAAGATCAGCAAACTTACCATCTTGATATGCCGCTGGTATAACTGCAGGTTGTGTTGTATTAATTTTAGCTAATGATACTCCATTCGTAGTTCCAAATGAAGTCATTGATACATCTAATTGTGATTGTGTTGTAAATGTATTAGATGAAGTTGTTGGTGTTGCAATACTTCCTGTATCACTAAAGGATTGTGTTACACATACCCTAACATCAAATTGAGTTGGAGTTCCACTTGTTAATCCACCTAAACCAAATAATTGTGCATCTGCAGATGAACTGACTGTTTCTTTAGTAGCATCATCTACTACCGAATCAAAATCTACTTTATAAGTTGGGCCATTGTCGTGATATACTGTAATTCCACTAAATATTTTCGTACCTGTACCTACCCAATTCTTAGTAACTAAGTATTTTAGAGTAGCATTTGAATCATCATAACTTTGTGGTAAATATCCATCACAACTATCAGTAGTACCTAAACTATTTTCAGTTGTAGTTAAACTTGCCCAAGTTTTTGCATTTGCTGAAGCATCTGCTACATCCAATGATGAACTTAACACTCCTGACATAAATCTTAAAATTTCACTTACATGAGTAGTATTATCAAAATTATTAAAATAACTTCCTTCTAAATTTTCACCCCAAAAATTAGATGTGGGATATCCATTTTGCATATTAGTTGCAAGTACAGTAGTTGAGCCCGTCTCAGGACTTATTGCATTAATTGAACCAGAAATATCAAAACTACCTGTAAATCTATGATTATCTCCTATATCATCTCCAAAAATATTCGAACCACTTGCAAAACTTTGAGTCATATAAGTAATAGAAGAACTCACAATATAATTTTCAGCTATAACATCTCCTTGAGAAACTATATCACCACTTGTCGTTACTCCTGCAAAAGTTGGTGTTGCATCAGTTGTTAAGTCTTGATTTACAATTGAAGCGGCCTCGATTGTAATGGTTTGATTTCCATCACTTCTATTTTGACCTATAGTTGTACCATAAATTGCAGAACCCGTAATAGTACCAGTTGAAGTAACATTACCCACTGCTAAAGTACCTAATGTAGCATCTGCATCTGTAGATACGTCTTGATTAATAATTGAATTTGCCTCGATAGTAATAGTTTTTAAACCATCTGTACGATTCTGTCCAATAGTAGTACCGTATACAGAAGAACCACTTATTGTTCCTTTAGAAGTTAAATTACTACCAAGTTCCATTGTTGAACCACTAAAGGCAGTTGCTGTAACATTATTACTAGCAGTAACGTGAGTGGCAGATAATTGTTCTATATAACCATATCTCCAATTCTTACTTGAACTACCAACATCATAAGTACTATCTGCATTTGGAATAAGATTAGAAGTTAAATCTGCAGAAATAGTTAAAGAATCTGTATCGGCATCTCCAATAGTAATATTTCCACCTATTGTCAAATCACCTGTAAGGCTTGAATTACCAGCAACCTCTAACTTACCGAATGAGCCAGTTGAAGTTAACGAACCACTAATATTTCCGTTGGTAACTTCAAATCCACCTCGTCTTACTTTCAGTTTGTGATTGAATTGATTTAAACCAAGTCTTTGTAGAGAATCACCCATTAAATTTCCTTTATGTTATCTCTAATATACTTGCAAATACATCAACATCATCATCAGCGGATGCTTGAGTTTCTAATTTATCCCCCGCTCCCAAATTGATTGGTTTCTCCAATACAACTGTTGAATCGGCTGGTACATCAATGGTTTTCATTAAATATCGTCTATCTTGAAAGTTAGCACTTCCACTAACCGACAAATTAAATGTAACATCATTCGTTCCATCGATATTACTAATATAAATTGCGTGAACCACACCCGTTGTACTTGCTGGAACAGTATACATTGGTTGTAATGTAGTTGTTGAACCTGTTGCTGCACTTTTAAAGCTTTGTGCCATTTTTATCCTCCAAACACTATGGCCAATGCTGTGGCAGTATCCACAACGCTTGTACCTTCTTCATACACACGACCACCCGCAGTATTTACACTGCCGCTCGTAGTCAATACATACTCTCCACTTGTAGGTGTTTCACTTCCACTAATGAAAAGTGAGCCTGTATTGATTCCAAATGAACCCGAAAGGTCTTTACTTAGTTGCTTGCTGTCTATTAAAGCCATAGTTTATCTCTTGTTGTTTACGTTCTTCCCACCATTGTTCTATACTACGAGAAATTTTCTTCTTGTGTTCAATGGTCTTGGGTTGTTTCATCTTTTCAATAGTTTCCAATGTAAGTTTTCTGTCCATCTGAGCACAAGACTTACATACTGAATTATTACCTACTGCCCTATCAAAAGTGTCCTTTCTTGTGTAAGTTAACATCTTCCCACAATCAGGACAAGGACGGTTTTTTCTATTGGGCCAATTTCTTTTTCTCATACTTATAAATATCAATAAATGGTAAAAGAAAAGTGGAAGTGGAAATATTTATGCATTAAATTTTCCCCATGCTACGATTTCATCATCACTACTCAATCCGTAGCCCAATGCATTGGGATTTACTTTCAATAAAAATTTTGAACCACTTTGTTCTATCGTAAGAGCATCATATTCTATTATCATTCCATTATTAAAAAACATAAAATCATCTTCAGTAGTTGCAGAAAGTCCAGTTGGAGCCGAAGCCGTCACCGCAGTAAAACTAGCTGTTGCCCCAGTCTGAACACTACCTGTATGTGCGAATTTTTGTCTTATAAAATCATTTTGACTTGATACTCCAGAAAATAATTCTTTTGCTGCATCCTCTACTATAAATGCTGCAGCATTTTCATCTGCCCCCGTTGTATCGGCTGAAATTTCATTCACACTATAATTATTCAAGACAAACGAACCACTTAGTGAAACACTACCAGTTACTTCATGTGTATCATTTACAGTATCTCCAAACTTAGATGAACCACTATCGTATAATGTTTGTGAACCAGTTAAGGATGCCTCAATTTTTTGAGCTGTAATATTACCAACAACACTCATATCGGTCAAGGCAGATAAACTTTCACTTACAACAAAACTGTCACCATGAATTTGAGTTACTGATCCTGAAATAGAAGCATAAGATAAAACTATATTTTGAGCAGGTGTTCCTATTATTACACTCGTGGGTTGATCTATATCATTAAAAACTACATCTGAAGTTGTCTCAACGGCCTGACCAATACTAAGAGCAACAGATTGTTTAGTTAAACCATCTATTACGTCTGTATTAGAAACTAAAAATCCCGTTGAACCCGAAACTCTGAATGGATTTCTAAATTTAAATAACGGCATTATATTTCCCTATGAATTAAATTTACCTATACTTATGATTTCATCATCACTCTCTAAGGCATATCCTATAGAATCATTATCTACTTTTAATAATAAACTTGAACCACTTTGTTCAATTGCAATTGCATCATGTTCCATATATTGTCCATTGATAAAGAATATAAAATCATGTTCAGTTGTATCGGTCACTCCTGCTGGTGCAGATGCAGTTACTGCTGTAAAACTAGCAGTAGTTGTACTAAGTACAGAAGCAGCTGTTTTATAATAAGATTTTCTCAAATATGATTGGTCTGTAGTAAGACTATCTGCATAAGTTTTTACTGCATATTCTGTAGGTACTGCAGTTGTACTTTCATCCCCTAAAGTAGAGTCGTTTGATATCTCGTCAATAGTATATCCATTTAATATAAATGAACCACTTGTACTTAAACTTCCAGTATATTCATGTGTATCATCTATCGTATCACCAAGTTTTGTACTACCACTTTGGAATAAAATAGACGCCGAAACAAACTGTGTATGAAATTCTGTTGCAGTCAAAGTACCTGCCACGGTAGCATCACCTTGTACGGTTAAATCTCCACTTGTTGTTAATGAACCAGTTATAGCAATACTACCACTAATTCCTTGATATGAAAATGTAGTTGGATTACCAAATACAAGTGAACTTGCTGATACTTGTGCAAAAGTTACATTGTCTGTAGTTGCAACTGCCTGTCCTATTGATACCGTTTGAGTTATTGCAGTACTACCATCAAATGATGCACCATCATTAGATAATGAAACTCCAGTTCCTGCATTCATAGTGAATGGAAAACCTACTGATATAGAAAAAATATCTTTTGGTGCCTCTATACCGACGGTTTGACCTGGGGCTGGAACATCAACTAAATCTTTCCGTTCTTTCTCTACATCCATATTGAAAACAAGTTTTTTAGGTGTGAGTTGTTTTTGAGTAGTTATCATACTATTGAATTCTTCAGGTATAATATAACCTAACATTTGAACTCCAAAAGTAGTTTTAATCAATCTTTCTTGTGCATCCATTTCACTTGCATCTGTAAAACTCTCAATTTTAGTTCTAAATCTCATCTTACCTGGTTCACCCCAATAGGCACCATCCGTATAATTAATTTTTTCAACTAATTTATTCATTTGTTCAATATAACTTGTCCAAATTGTAAATTCATAATTTAATATAACATAATCTGGTACAACTACATTATAATATTCTTTATTCGGTGTAACCCCAACCGTTCTTGAAAATTGATCGTAACGATTACTTTGAGAATATTTTTGTTGAAATGTCATCATTTGATTAGGTTTATTAGCATCTAATTTATCTACGGGTATATTTTCATTTTTCTCAATACTTGTTCTTTTAAATACTATTGCAGGTACGATAAGTTGTTGTCTCTTATCTCTCATAAACCCTTGTTTCTGTATACTAACCCATCGTTCAGGTGATGCATACATTACAGGTACTTGTACTGTTTCTTTATTTTCTTTTACAGATGGTTTTATAACTTCATTAAAATAGTACATTATAGCACTATCCATGTCCATAAGAGAAACCGAAATATTCTTTTGGTCATCTTTATCTCTACGGTATTCTCTAGCTCTATTAAAATCTTCTCGTATTGCAATTGAATTTAAATCTCGTCTTGCTCTACGTGATAATGGTTTAGTTCTTGCCATTAAAATGCCCTTGTTCTTTCAATATTAAGTGAATTAATTCTCGATAAGTGTGCTGTACAACTAATAGTCCAATTTTTATCTGAATCTCCAGTAATAAGTTGATTCTCATTAGTTCCATTAACTTCAAAATATCCGCTATTCCAACTTATAAAATCACCAATATCAGGTCTAAAATTAACCTGAATCAACATATCTCTTTGGAAATGAAAACTAACGTCTTGTCTTGTATCGGGCCCGAACTCATCGGTATTCCAATCAAAATCACCTGCCTCTATAATACAAGATAATTTTACTCCTGCCTTATATACTTTACCAGATTCTCCTGCTTCACCATACATATTTGTTTTAGTATCATAAACTGCAACCCTATATATGATTACATTTTGTCCTATAATGCCATCTTCACTTTGATACAAATTACCTACAAGTTCATCATTAAATCGTTTTGCTAAATCTGTATCTCTTGTTGGCCAAAATCTACTTGCCATTTGTTTATCCTATGTAAATTGGGTATGGAACTTTTTTCAACTTCTCCTGTAAGAAATCTGAAGCGTCTCTATCTGCCTCTAAGAGAGATTTTTGACTTGTTTGGTCTAACATTTCTCTAAGTTGTTCTATTAAAGTTTCCTTTTCTGCTGACGCTTCCGCTCTTAAAGTATCTCCATCTAATGAAACTTCTGAATTAGGTATAGGAATAGTCCCATATTTACTCCGAACCATACCTAATAATTCTTTTGATAAAGCTAATCCATATTTTCTAATCCATTGTTTACCCACATCATTAATATACTGATATTGCATATTATCAAAAGGAGCATTTGAAATATCAGAAACTAAATCATTAGACCCACTATAACGAGTTCTCGTTGCACTATCTCTATCTGATGCCTTTACCCACTCTACGTATAAACTACCTGTATTTTTACCTGTCCAGGGTGGAAAAATTCTTAATTTATTATTAACTAACTCAAAAGAATATGAAGATTTTCTAATCTGATCGTTAAATTCTATTGCCTGTACTCTAAGTAAATCAGCGTATACTGGCATTAAGGTAAATGATATTGCTGGTGATGAACCACCAAATCCAAATGCATCTAACATATTGTTAGTTTGTTGTCCTGTACCAGCGTAAGGGTCGAAATATCTTGTTATTGCAGGATCTGCTTCATAAAATACTCGTTTTACTTCCATTGCCCCACTAGCACTTTTATCTGCTACTAATGTATTTAAATCATACTCTTGTGAACCACTTCTAAGTGTTATTTTATTTTTATAAGTTTCTATTGAACCACCAACTTGAGCTTCACTACCATAAGTTTCTGATAGAAATATCTGTTCACCCATAGTATTAGCCAATCTCTTATGAGTAAAACTCGATCCTGTAGATTGTCCTTTTAAACTCAATAAATTGTCTTTTATATTAAATTGGTTGACTTGAGCAGAATATTCCGTTACAGATTCTTCAAAACAAGTAAAAAATTGAGTATCTTGAAGTTCTACCGCTGTTATTGGATAACCAAGTCTTTTTGCTGCCCAAGTAGCAAATTTATTAGCCGAAGAAGTAAATTCATTATCTGTATCATATAAACCCCAAGGAGTATCTCCTGAAGTAAAACTTGAACTACCTGGCCAGATTGCTGCCGCCATATTTATCTCCTAATATTAGAATTAATTAGTTTTATCTGTAAATAAATATCATCGCAACAAAAAAGGGGAATCAAAAAGACTCCCCTTTTAAATTCGAGATGATAAATCACCTCAATGATACTAAGTCAATTAGACATAGTTCACATCTGCTACGATGACCTGTCCATAAAATTCTGGACGAACCATTTTCTTCGCGTAACGTGTCATCACACCTTTACGTGGAGTAAAGTTCTTAGGATCGTAAACAAGAGGTGTCATTATCAAAGGAACATATGGAGCATAAACCGCACCTGTTTCGAGGAAGTTACTTCCGCGGAAACCGATAAGGATTTTATTCTCTAACATATATGGGTTTTTGTAAACCGTATATCTGTTATTTAACTGTCCAACTTTTTGTACACCCATAGCAAAGGACTTCTCAGTACCTTCACCAGCTGTATCAGCTGCGTATCCAGGAATACTCTCTATGATTGTTGCTGTTTCAGGTGAAACCACCATAAAATTAGCACCACCACGTAGAGTTTTCTGATGAATAGCGTTACTTACTGATTGTATTTTGTTTCCAAGAGTCTGGAACCATGCACCTTTTGTGTATGCATTGGAACTACCTGAAGATTCTTCGAACAACGAAGTTGCCGAATTATATTCATAGCCAACACGTGCTGACCAATTCTCTTTCTTAGCTGATGCCCCAGCGAACAACATATCAAGGATTTCTAAATCGATTTCCATAGAAATGTATTCACTTAACAAAGCTGTCAATTCAGCTTCTGCATCAACACTATGATAAGCGTTAAGGTCTTGTGCCAACTCAGGTGTCCATACAGCTTTCAACTTACGAGTTTTCGCGATGATCGGAATACTCTTTAACGCAATATCTAATTCAGGAATGTCGATATCGGTTTCAGGGTTTAGATCAATTTGAGCTGTCGTAGCTTCAAAATCTGTACGGGAATAATCTGTAGTAGCAACTTTGTGATACTTCACAACAATACCTGTTGGTACAGCAGCTTGTGATTTCAAGCAGATGAATGATACATCTGTACTTGAAGCACTTCTTGTAGTGTATGCTGGATAATAGGCATCTATTCCAGAACCACTAATAGAGAAAGCTCTTACACCATCAGGATCGTGAGTCACTAAGTCATTTGTTCCATCAACTGTAATCTTAACAAGACCATTATCTGCCATATGACCGGTAGATACTGAGCTTGAAAGATCAGGTTCGAAATCAACATCAACCCAAGCAACTGAAGCAGTTGTAAATGCATTATCTGCAACTGCGGCCGCAATAGTCAATGTATCAGAAGTTGTATCGTTGATAGAATATCCAAATTTACCAGCACCATAGAGTCCACCAGTTGCATCGGTGTTTGAACCTGATGTATTACCATATACATCTGCATTGTTAGTGTGTGCTCCTGTTTGGGCTGTACCGTATTTGAAGTCAAGATAGAAGATCAGTCCTGAAGGAAGGTTCATAGGCTGAACAGAAACGAATTCCTGTGCTGCTAATTCACCAAAGATCCTACGAACTAATGGAAGGGCTACGCCACTCCATTCTTCAGCATTTTGGCCACCAGTTCTGGACGCTTCATCAATTAACTGACGTGCTTGGTTCTCTAAAAGAACTGCCATACCATTAACTTGATGTTCAGCTTCCATACCTTCTAAAAGGCCTGTTGGCTCCCATTTCTTAACTAACTTACGGGTTTGTTCTAACAACTGACGTTGAGGATTATATCCATCCATCAACTTTTCAATTGTTGAAGTTTGTTTACTCATTTTTTTTCTCCCAATAAGAAAAGTTTTAAATTATGTTTGCTAATTTCTTGAATCTAGCTCTAACATCATCACCTTCAGTAATTACTTCTTTAGTGGGTTTAGTTGAGGCAACGGCTTTAGAAGATGAACCTTTAGATTCTTTAATCGGTGCAGATTTTATCTGACCAAAAGATTCTGCAAGTGTTGAGAAAACAAGTTTAATTTCCCTAAGATTCTTAGTTCTATCAAAAGTTTCAACAACTTTCATTTTCTGTTCGTTACTTAAACCGTACGCACGGAATAATTTGTTAGTGAACAATAGTTTTGCGTTCAATAAATTAACTTCGTTAAGTTTAGCACGTAAATATTTTACAACATCTCTGTGCTCTTTAATCTCTTTTTGAAGTGTAGCAAGTTCTTCCACGTCTGCTTCTTCTTCATCTTCCTCAGAAAGTGCTTTCAACACTTCTTCAAGGTCAATGTCTTCAGTATCAACTTCAGCTTCTTTTGCTGGTTCGTCATCTTCTACAGATGTACCTGCATCAGGAGTTGATTCAACTTTGGTATCTTCAGGATTCTCTGAACCTTCAGGTTCATCAGAACCTTCGCCTTCAGGACCCTGTGCGCCAGTTTCAGATGAATCTGAACTATCAGCCGAAGGTTCTTTGTTATCGGCATCGCCGATATCAGAAGAATCTTCTGGTGAGCTCTCAGCCACTTTTTCGTGACCATCTTCAGTACCTTCATCTTCATATTCTTCAGATACTTCTTCTTCATCATCTTCATCTTCGAGTTCACGAAGGATAGCTTCAAGATCAAGTTCATCGACTGTATCGTCATCTTCATCAGTTTCTTCTTCTTCTGAAACGTCAAGAACATCTTCACCCTCATCTTCGAGAGGAGTATCTTCTTCGACTTCTTCTTCATCTTCTTCAGAAACTACAGGTGCATATTTTACACCATCGATTTCGATTACTTCTGCAGGAACTTCTTCTTCTTCATCTTCATCAGATATTTCAGGAGCAGGTTCTTCTACAGGAACTTCATCATCTTCAGCTGAAAATTCAGGAGCTTCTTCATCAGAAACTTCATCATCTTCTTCTTCGATTTCGTGTTGAATCTTCTGTGCTAACATTGATTTTAAACGTGGAGTAAATGCTTCTTCAAGCGCCATTTTAGCATTCTCAAGAGCTGTTTCACGAACTGCTTTTGCGTCTGCGATGGCTTCTTTCAATAAGTCATCCATTTTATTTCTCCAATAGGATTTCAATATAGTTATTGGGAACTATAATTTTATTATTATTATTCAGGTACACTATAAGAAGTACGAATGTACAATAGTGTATTTCGTTTTATATAAATATATACAAATTAAAAAAAAAGTCCCTTCTCAGAAACTTTTTTCATCGCGTAATCTATTATAAAAATTACGTCTTTTAGCTCTATTTTTCTTTTCTCTACGTTCTTCTGATGGTTTTGTGTAATATTGTCGTTCTTTCAACGTAAATAAAAAACCATCTTCTTTTACTTTTTTCTTAAATCTTGAAATTGCTCTCTCAATCGATTCATTTCTTTTTACTCTTACTTCTATCATTTATAACCTCTACTCATTTTGACTATCTATACTTTTTTCCAACTTCTTTTCTGACTTCCCTATCCATTCTGTTAATGATTTTTTCCCACTGCCTTTTATATTTCACTATAATTTTTGGTACTTTTTTATTATCTTTCCAGATATCATCATTACCCTTCCAATATTTTACAACACCATTCCACCTTTTCATTAACATACTAACAGCAGTTTCTACATCTTCCGTTACTACTTTTTTTGATTGATGTTTTTCCATCTCACTTTTTAAAGTAGGTAAAGGTTCACCAAATTTTCTTTCATTTATCAATTTTTTTAATTTAATCATTAGTCTGTTTCTTTTTCAGCTTTATAATTTTTATCTACATAATTAAAAAGGTCTTTTTTCTTCTCGTCATCTAATTCATCTGGAGAACTTACACCAAACTTTGCCAGTGCTTTCTTAAAAAATTCTTCATAATCACCTTCTTCAATTGAATTACTTTCATAAGTTTCATCATCATGAGTTTCATCGTGACCAGGTTCATGAGTTTCATCATCCATTTCATAATAACGACCAACAATATGTCCCATATCTTCATATAATGCACTCATTCTTTCTTGTAATCCTTGTGCTTCTTCTGCGAATTTACCAAATGATTTTGATAATGTGGTAAGTTCTTTCATATTACGATTTACAGTAACTTTATCAAACCAATCATCTGTTTCACTTAATGTATAGGTTTTTGCTTTAGTAGCAATTTCTGAAAGAGAACTTGCAATTTCTTTTAGATTTTCTTCTCTATGAAGTAAATTACCCAATTTAGAAAATGTACCCATTGCCTCTTTTATTTCTTTTGCAGAAACTTTTTCTTGAGTACCATAAATATCTTCTACGATATCAGATAGCCCTATTCCACCACTACCGCGGTTTAATGCTGGTGTAGTAATCAATCCACCCACAAGTGAAAAGTTTTCTTTTACTAAATCTTTTAGTTTTGCCATTATTATTCTCCTATTACTATATAAATATAAGTTATCTGGTTTTTCGACCACCTAAATATTTACGAAATCTTTTTTCTACTTTACTCCATAAAACTTGTAACATCTCCCTAACACCTTTACTGGTATCACGAACATTTCCTTGTTTAATACCACGAATCAAGTCCATAGCATCATACTTACCATCTTTTACACCACTTAACATTATTGCAATGGCTCTTTGAGATGATTTATTAAAAATCTGGCCCATTTCTTTTACATCTTGTTGAACGTGTCTAGCGGCTTCTGCATTTGAATATGATTTACCATGTACTGAAAACTCTTTTATCCCAGCTTTTTGAAATTCTTCAAATAATTTAGTCAAATCATCAGATTGTTCATCTAATCTAAAGTCTTTCCAAGTATCCCACATATTTTTAGTATAGTTCATATTTTATTCCCAACCTTCATCTTGTAAAAATTCAATACCACTCATAGCCTTTATAGAGTATTCTCGTCTTGCATTATCTAAAGATAACCAAGTTTTATATACTACATTATTATTCACATTATAAATTTTCTTTTTATAAAATTTAGTAAGTGTATTTAAATCCTTATCAATTTTTTTTGCCATTTTAACTAATCTAGCCACATCAGATTTTTTTATTTCTTTTGCTTCATTTAAATCTTCTTCTTTTACAAATGATTTACTAAATCCTGTAAAGATTTTACCCAATTGTACAGTTCCACCGAGATTAGTATCTAACTTAATACTCTCGTTTATAGAACAACAAGGTTCTCCATGATTACACTTATCACAACAAGAATCTTCTGTTATAAGGTCTTTTAATTTTATCATTACTTTAATTTTCTTATTACTAATTTTACTATTTTAAGATAATTAGCTAAATCTTTTCTAAGATTACCACTATGTTTGTACCGTGCCTTATTAGGAATTGATCTATCCTCATCACCTTCTTCATCATAAGCTTCAATTGCAACTAAATCCTGTGGGCCACTTCCACCTGGACTTGTAGCAGCTAAAGTTTCCCAGGGTGTTGCATAAAATTGTTTTTTAGTTTTTTTATTATACCAACTCCAATTATCAGTTTGTCTATCAACTTCAAATCCATATCCATTAATTTTTGTACGCCTTAGTTTTTTCGCCATAGCTTTTTGGCCTTCATAATCCGAATCTCTATCTTCCATTATAAGTTTTTTTAATTTTATCATCTTAATGCCCTTAGTACTTCTTTAGGTGTAACATTACCAGTTCTCATATAAGATATATCTTCTGGATTCTTTATAATTTTTTTTATGGTATTTTTTTCTGAAGAAGAAAGTTTAAATAAATTATCATAATTAATCATCCTGTCAGGTGAATGTCCAACTCCACTAACATATTTTCTCACCATATTAAAATAAACAATTTTCCACTTATTCGCAGACATTGATTTATCTACGACTATCTCTATTTCTTTCCGTCTACCACCAGATCCAGGAAGAGCACTTCCTATTTTAACTGGTGAGGTTCTTTCTAATAAATCTATTAATTTAATCATTATCTTAAACCCACATTTCTTCTCATCATTTTTACTTTATCGTTTAAAGTATCTAAATGTTGTACAATTAATACTGAATCAATATCACTTTGACTGAGTTCTTTATACATATCCATAAGGTCATCGGCTAAATATTTAGCATTCATTTTCAATAAACGAGCTTTTGTTCGAGTAATTTCTTTAGCTTCATTTTGAGATTTCTTTTCTTTAAATACCGAAATATTAAGTTTTTTCCGTTTCATACTTCTCTTTTTACCGATTTTCTTTTGTAATAATTTTAAAAGTTCATCATTTTGATTTTTATCTAAATCGAAACTAATTTCAATTTTATCTTTATCATCTGGAAGTTGTGGGGGTATTATCTTAACTTTTACTCTTTTCACACCAATTTTTTTGGTAATTGGTAAAATTGTTCTTTTCATGAACATTTTATTACCTGTTATTGATTGTTTCATGATTTTTCTTTCGTAATTATTGCTAAATATTTTTCAGCTAAATGTCTTTCTCTACCGTATTTTCTATGTTCCCATTTTTTTCGTAAACTCATTGGTAAATCTTCTTCATTCATCCCTCTATTCACAAACGAAGCAACTCGTCGTGCATCAACTGGACGAACTTTTCTATATCGAAATTCTTCAAGTGTTTTCAACCATTTTGATACTTCTTTTACTGTACATCTTTTACTTTCATTTACAGATTCTTTTTTCTGAAATATTCCAGCCTGACCAAACCCTCTAGCCTTATTTAATGCCTTCCACATACGAACCATCTTACTCTTATCTGCCCATTTTCCTAATTTAATAGGTCTATGACCTGATAAATACCATAAATTACCATCTTTATCTACTTCAACCTGTAAGGTATACATTTCTTTTTTACCAAAAGTTCTTTGTTCTACATCAATAAAAAATCCAATCTTATCTTTACTTTTACTAAATCCTCTTTTCATCTGTTTGGCTGTTTTGGCCCTTATTCCTGCTTTTCTCAATGATTGAACAATACCACCTAAATAAGTATCTATGCCTATATCTTCATTTACGGATTCATCAATTGCTTTTGGGTATTTTGTTTTCTTAGCAAGTTGTAAAAGTTTTTTTATATCGGCTGGTTTATTTCTGTTAAATTTATTAGCGTTCTTTTTATCTTTGAAGATTGCAGATACTTTTTTACCATTAACATCAATCATAATGATAATACCTTTTTTACCAAAATATCTTTCATCAGATACAGAGATGCGTTCATTTACGGATTCTGCAATATCTTGTGAACTATAATTTATCGAAAAATCACCATCAAAACTAGCTCCCATACCAGCCTTTTTAATATCTTTAACTATTTTTTTTGCTAATATAGCAATTTTCTTTGATTTTTGGTCTCGATCACTTCGATATAATTCTGCAAATTCATAATTTGGTTTAATAGAATATGCAAACTCTTGTCCATCTGGTATTTTTTGTGCTATTCTGCCCCATGAGGACATACTCCCACCTCCAGAAATTGGTTTTATCCTATGTTTTTTCATTACTTTCCGAACAAGTTTCGCACCATCTTTGTACCAGGACGGTACTGCTTCATTTACAGATTCTTTTAACTTCAACGCTTTAACTGCACTTTTAGTACTTGTTATAATTTTTTCTAATTGTGGGTTGAATTTAGTTTTTATAAATCTCCTATGGTCAAATTCTAATGTTTTAGATAGTTGAGTAAAAGCTCCAGGTTCATAGTATTTACCATCTTTCGTCATATTATATATCTTTTGTAATTGCATTGCTGCTTCCAACACCGACAATTCTAAATTTGTATTAGCTCTATGTAAATGTGTTAATCTTTTTCCAAGAACTTTTATTTGAGCTTTTACGCTTGGTTCAACAGCTTCTAATAGTTTATTTTTAGAAATTTTTGCTATTTGTGGAATAAATTTATGTAGTTTTTTTTCTAAATCTAATTGAAGTTTATATAATTCACTGGTCATCAAACTAAAACCTTTATTATATGGAGCGTCATCAATATGACCTCTCAAAATTCTTATTCCTGTTATTATATCTTCTATTCCTTCTTTCATTTTACGATACGCACGAAATGCTTTCATACCTTCATTTACGGATTCGGTTTTCCATCCTTTTTTATCTGCCATTCTTTGTAGTTTAATCCAAGAATCACGAAACGAACCTTTCATTTTTCTCCATTGACTTGGGCTAGTTTTCTCTATATGTTTAAAATATCTCCACACACCTTCCCAATTAGGTTCTACATTAATAGTTCTAGCTTCATTTACGGATTCAGTTTTCCAATTATTTACTCCACCCATTTTCAATTTACCATCAGCTTTTGCTGAAAATTTCTTGGGTGCTATCTTTTGAATTCCAAGTAAAATTGATGCCACTACTGCATCATATGGTTTTCTTGCTGTTTTAGTGAAACTCCAATCACCTTTTACTTTCTTAGTAATATAAAAAGTTTCATGGTCTAAATCTTCTTTACCATCACCATTTAACCATATTTCTTTATTATTTATTTTTGGATTACCTTTACCAAAACCACCTCGAATGACAATTCCACCTCGTTCTGCTCTTTTAATTACAGTTTTTGTAAGTCTAACAATCTTAGACCACTCTTGTGGAGTAAAATCTTCTGTATGTTTCCAGTAATTACTATAACCTTCAGTAAGTACTGTAATTACTTCATTTACGGATTCCCAACCTGTAAAACCAGTATTCCATCTCCACAATCCACTTGCAGCTCTTACATATTTTTCTTTTGTTAATTGTTTCCAAGTCTTTGCTAATTGAGTTGAAGTTGGATTACCATTATCTCTGTATATTTTTTTAATATGTTTTTTAGAAGGTAACTCGCCTCTTTTCTTTATTAATTGAGTTATATATTTTTTTGGAATCGGGCCTGGTCTAAACATATCTTGCCAAAAAGAAACTGCACTTTCATTTATAGATACGGATTCTGTTATACCAATTCTTTTTAGTACTTTTTCCCATTCTTGGGGCCACATTCTCATTCTTTTTCGTGGAGGTAATTTCCAATATAATTTCCAAAGTTTTTTAGAATCTTGTGGTTTTAAATCTAATTCTTTTTTCATATGTTTGGCAAAAGCTCGTTCTCCACCACCTTCTTGATAATGTTCCATTGAATTTATCAACTGATCAATCAAAAAACCTAAACCAACATCACCAACTGATGCACGCTCTTGTTTTAAACGACTTTTTTCGGCTCTTCCACGATTTTTAGATTGTGTTTCAAATCCCACAATTTTGCCTCCCTTATGTGATGCATCTTTACCATCACCGTTACCATAAGTTCCTTTTTTTCTATTATATTGATTTAATTCAGCTCTATATTTCTTTGCCTTGGTAGATGACTGAAATTTCTTGTATTCTGCTTTATAATCTCTTTCTTCTTTTACATCTGGAGTTCCAGATAATGTATATCCTAACTGTTCTGCGTTATCTTTTCTCCATTGTTCAAATTCTTTTATTCCTTTTTTATCTAAAGTATCTTCACTACCAAATCCTTCATCTACATCTTCATCTACTTTATGTTCTCTATCTTCAGGTCCAGTTCCACCAGGTGATTTTAATTTATCTCCTTTTACAGTCATTGTATATCCACAACTTTCTAATTCAGTACGAATCACATCTCGTAATTTTCGTAAAGTTTCTTTAGCTACCTTTTCTGGTTTTCCAGAATGTTTAGTAGATGCAAAATCTTCTGCATCTTCATCACCTATTCTATCAGCAACATCTTTTACTTTAGCTGAAACATCTGATGGTGAAAGTTCTCCTTTTTGTAGAGCGTGAACCATTCCCATAAATCTTTGTTGGGATTTAGACTTGGCCGGCAACTTATTCTCCCCGAATAATCTGGTTAATTAGTTCCTCTGCTTTACAATATGTACCACAACTTCTACCTTGAGTTGTCTCAACTCCCTCACTTATAGGATGCATAAATGCTCCGTGAGTAGATGGATTAGAAACAAAGTCAAATGCTATTAATTCAAAATCATCTCCGACTTTCATCATAGGTTGTTTTCCATCTTCACCTTCTACTGTCTCTACTGAACCCATTCCACGAGAACTGATACCGAGTTTTATTCCATTTTTAAATAATTCTCTTAAAATCTTACCTGCAGGTGTGGTTAAAATCTCTACCGTACCTAACAAATTTAAACCTTCAAAATGCATTTCAGTAACATTATGAGATACATTTTGTAAATTCACTACTGAACTATCTGGATGGTCTAATTCTCCCATAGCACGAGATTGTTTTATAAAATTTTCATTATAATTTTTTGCTTCACGAGTTAAAATTTCTCGTGGGTATACTCTACCATTTTGGTTTTTTGCATCTGCCCTTTGTAATACACCTTTTACTACCAATTTTCCATTATTTTCTTTCATGGACTCGGTAATTTTATGTTTTGGTATATCAAATGGTATATAATCTACAATTAATTGTTTCATTATTTCACCCTTTTAGTTATTTTAACCATATCTCTCATAAAGGCCGTTACATGTTTTGTATATGAACTCACCAATTGAGTTTGTAATCTATGGTTTTTAGGATCGGCCTGTAATCTATCACTCAACTGATACATTGCCTTACGATATCTTCCTTCTATTGTACTCAAATTTCTTTCAAGTTTTCTTGCTTTTATTTTATCTTTAGTATCTTCAGATACCTCTTGATATCCACTTCCACTTGCAATTGACTTTCTTCTGTCCTTACCCTTACCAGCTCCCCAATATGGTGTATCATAAGTTCCACTTCCACCATATGCTACACCTGCAGAAGCCGTTGTCGATGCTTCTTCTATTTCTTTTTTAATTAAAGTACGAAGTAATTCTAAAAATCGACCTCTATTTATCTTTGTGGACATTATCTAATTCCTTAATAAGTTCATAGTATCTCATCAAAGCAACAACATGAGAATCTTTCACATATTTACCTTTACTTGCCATATCCGTATGAGAAATAGCTTCAGTTAATTTAATTTTAGTTATTTTATCATTAACCTGACGTAAATGTGATTTTAAGATAGTTTTTACTTTTACAACTTCAGCAGCTATGAATTCTTTTAGAGAATTAGTGTTAGAAAGATTATTGATATATTCCCTCAATAAATCTTTTTGATCTTCACTTAAAGTACTGTATTTTTTATTAAATTTATCAACTAATAATTGATAAGTTAATAATCTGATATCTTCATCATTTTTAGAAAAAGATGTTTTAGATTTTTTACTGGTATGAGTAGGTGAAGTAATATTTTCCATTAAAGTAACTTTACTATCAGTTTCTATGACAGCTCCATAATCTTTACGAGAAGATTCACCTTCAAATATATTATAAATTGAAGCTAATACCTTATAATTAGGAATTCGTGAATTAAAAAATGCGGTTAACTCGTAATTTTCTTTAATTATTTTAATTAAATTAAATTTCTCATTTTTCAGCCGCCTATTTGATAATTTTCTTCGATTTTTAATTACTGCCTCTACTAATATTTCGGCATGTTTTAAATTTTTGTACTTTTGTTCCAATAAAATTTTATAAAGTTCATTTTCTTTACCCAATTCAGTTTTAGAATTGAAATATTCCTTCAAAATTTTAATCGAAGAACTGTCAGTTTCATTGTTCAACACATCAACAGTTATTTGACGTGTCAACAATTCAAACAAAATCCCAGTATTTTTGATTTTGCTATGTTTTTTATTATAGGACATTAATTGCTCCGTTTAAATACATTTTTGTCGTACATATATAAATATAAAAACTTCAAATAAATATACACATATACGTTATTCTTTATTTACAAAGTCTTGATATTCATTATCAATTTCATCCGACTCTGTTGTCTCTTTTAGTATCTGTTTTTTAGAAATTTTCGATGTACCGTCCATAGATTTTTTCAATGCATCGTAATGAGAAAGTGCTAAAGGAACTTTTTTCCGACCTAACGGATCTCTACCTCGTGCACTACCATCTTTTTCAAATTTACTCATCTCTTTAGGTCTACCTGCACCTGGTTGTCCACCTTCTGGTGCTCCACCTTTATCAAACATAGAACCCATTGCTGTATCTTCGGGTTCTTGTTGACCTTCTTCTCCAGTAGTTCCAATGGCTGCCAAATCACTTGGTGTACCAACTGCTTCTTCACTTTGAGCTGGATCATTACCCTCTACTGAAATCTGTTCAAATCTAAATTTCTGTTTTTGATCTTGTACTAATTCTTTCTCTAAATCTTTTATTTCCTCATCACTAAAATTGAATACATTTTTATATACCCATTCTGATGGTAATAATTGATTATCTTTCACATCACGAGCTAAATTAACTTTATTTCCCCACAATTCAAGTTTTTCTTGTTCATAAATTGTAGATGGATTTGTTAATGTTAATTCAAAGTTTACCAACTCCTCATCTGTAAATCCTTGTGCATATAGATGAACTACTGCAATCTTTGTTAATTCACTTGTTATAATTCTTTGGATTCTTTCAATTGTTCTTGCAAATCTTACATCTTCTGCTGCAAGTGTTGCTTTACTACCAAGTCCTTCTTCATATCCAAGAAATGCTTTAGGAATTCGAAGTGCTGCCAATAATCTATTTTTCAAATACTCTAAGTCATCTGTAGTTTCATATGTCATACCAGGAAGATTATCAACTTGAGTACCACTATCTCCACCCCTAACAGGTAAGAAAAAATCTTCCGTTAAATTCTGTATATTGAATTTCAAATTATAATCACCAGTACTCTCATCAATAAAAGGTGTTTTCTTCATCTTATTGATTATTCGTTGCATATAATTATCAACTTCATTTGGTGGTATGTTACCAATATCAATCTTAAAAATTCTCTTTTCTGGAGCTCTCATTACACGGTGAATCAACATAGCATCTTCCATCAATGTTGTTTGTTTCCATACTTTCCGTGCTCCTTCTAACATAGATTTACCATACGGAACTAAATTACTATCACTCAACAATCTAAAGTGAGCAATTTGAAAATTCTCAAACTCTACTTTTCCATGTTGACGTTGCATACTATGTAAGTACGGATGAGTTTGTTCCATAGTTTCTAAATAAAATTTTGTATAATATGGATTTTCTGGATCTTCTCCCTCTGACCTAATCACCTCGTATGGTGATAAAGGAATTACATTTGTGATTCCATATTTATCATTTATATCTAAATGTAAAAAGAAATCTCCATATTTACACATATTACGAACCCAAGGCCATAGATTGAATTCTACATTCAATATATCATAAAAAAGATTATGTAGAATCTCATAGATATTTTTATTATCACTATGAATCTCTACTACATTTCCATACTCACTTTTCATCGTAGATTCATCTGAATAAATGTCTAATGCACTCGATATAATAGAGTCTGCATCCATTGTTTCATAATCCTTGAATAATCCAAGTCTGGCGGCCATCACTTGATGTACTGTAGAATATCCAGTACCTATCAAATCTAACCCACTATGTAGTTTAGAATATCTATCTACAAGATGACTTCTCACCCCATGTTGTAGCATATCAGTATCTGCAATTTTTAATTTACGTCCACCAACATTTCTAACTATTACGTTTGTTGAAAATAATCGTTTTAACCGACCAAATAATGATTTATCAGCCATTTTTTACCTCACTTACAAGAGCCATTCCAAAGACTCTTTCTGTTTATTAACATCCCACTCCCAAGAATCATTTTTATTTTCTTGGGGAGTATATAGACCATCAAGTTCTATATGACTAAGAGTTTTCTTAGTAATTTCTATACCTTCTTGTCTTAATCGCAAAGCTGTATCTCTAACCCACAAACCAATAGCAAAAGACATAACTAAGTCATCGTTATATCCTGCCATTGCTTCTGCTCTATTATTATGATAAATAAATGTAAATAATTCATCTATCAATCTACTTGAATGAACCACTACTGATTCATCCCTAAAGTATTCCTCTAACTTTGCAATAATCAAAGGTCTTGTTCTCGTGGTGGTACTAAAACCAGCCACCATATTTTTTTCTACTGCTCTATATCGATTATTCAACTGATGTTGAACATCAACATATCGCAAATCTTTACTCGTATAAAATAGATTAGGATACTCCCTATCTATTACTTGTTGGATGGTTGCCCAACCAATATTATTGTTCTCTATAATAAGTAGTGCATCATTATATTCTGTTGATATACTAACCAACATATTACCAAAATCTTTAGTATTTATCCTACCTTTATATTCTGCAACCTGTTCTACATTCTCCACATCAATAACATGAAATGCACTATAATCTGCACTATCTCCACGACCCACATCTGCACACACTACATAATTCTTTGTATAGTTAGGAGGCTCCCATATCCATACATTACTATCTATTCCTCGTCGTTCAATTGGATCTCTAACCATAGTTTCTCTACAATTCTCTAATATCATACCTTCTATTACTGTAGTTCCAGAAGTTAAAAAATCACAATCACATTCTTGAGATGCCATTGTTGCACCTAACAAAGTATCTTGTTCATCTCTCCACTCTTGGTCTCTATCTGGATGTACCGTCCAATGTAATTTAATAAAATTAAACATACCACTACCTTCTTCGGATTCCACCCACGTTTTATGAAACCAATTTCCAACACCATTTGGAGTAGATAATGCTAAACATTGTCCACCCGTTGTTAATGTTTGTTGTGCTGCAGTCCATATCTCATCTATCTTATCAATAAATGCTGCTTCGTCTAATACCAATAAAGATAGTGCTTCAGACCGTGCTGCTTCTGGTCCTGATGCTACTGCCTTTATCTGTGAACCATTTCGATACCGTAAATTTAATTTATTGTCCTCTACACACTGCTGTTTCAACCAACTCGGTAAATTTGCGTGCATAACACGAACTTTTGTTACTAAATTCTTTGCCACATCTTGTTTCGTTGCAATTACCAAAATATTCTTATCAGAATGAAAAGTCATCATCCATAAAGAGTATCCAGCAGTAATAGTAGATATACCAAGTTGTCTTGCCTTTAATATTATATTAAAACGATTTTCTTGAATTTCATTAATAGTTTTTTCTTGAAAATCATACAAATCAAAAGGTATTTTACCTTGTATTGGATGCTGAATCATACAGAATTTTCTCATAAAATATGCAGGATCTTTTACACATTTTATGTATTCTTGTTTAATTACTTCCTTGAGTGGTGTAGGATTTGACATTAATTAGTTAATTGACCGGCAAGGTACACAGGTACCGCGACGGACACTACTCCATATGTAAAATATAACCATTTATTTTCATACCAACTTGGTTTCACGAGTTTTACCTTTTTTTCTATCAATTTTGACTTTTCTTCCAAATCTGCAATCGTTTTATCTTTATTTACGATTATTACTGAATCTGTTTGGGCACTTTCTTCTAAATTCTTAATAATAGAGTTGAGATCATTGATAATTTTAGTATTTAAACTATCTTTAACCTGCAAATCCGTTATTTCTTTAGTAAATCCCAAAACTTCTTTTTCAGTAAAGTTATAAGTCTTTTCTTGTGAAAACACGAGTCCTACTAACAATAATATTTTGATTAAATTCTTCATATATACATATATATCAGTTTACTTGGAAAATTTCTTCAAAAAGTTTACCGCCTCATCTACATCACCGATTTCAGAGGCTTTTTGAGCCTTTTTAATATCTGCTTTAGTAGTTTCAACCTCTTTTTTCAATTTTTTCACTTGAGTTTTGTTTATTTTCTTCTTAGCTTCAAGTTGTTTAACTTTTTTCTCAGTTAATTTTACTTCTTTATCTTTTTGTTTGATAACATCATCAAGTTTTTTAATTTCTTCTTTTTTCTTCCCTGAAAATAAAGTACCTAGCCCTAATACAGCTAATAGTCCCCCTAAAAATCCCAATATTGCTTGCCACACCTTTGTCATTTAACTTCTCCTAAATATGAAAGACCTGCACCATGTACAAGTTCATCCATTGTTACAGTTTCTTTCTCGAATTCTTCAAATTCTTGTAAATCCATCAATCTTTTAATAATTCTATGATATACACTTAAAATATCATCAAGTTCTACATTATTACCCATTTTTAATTGATATTCTTGTGCTACCTCACCAAGAGTTGCAGTCATATCCATTAATTCAAATATAATATCTTCAGGTAGTATTAATTTTCTGCTCATCTTTCAACTCCATTTCCAACTGTTCTATATATTCTCTTGCCTCTGTGACTAACTTGTCTAAATTCTCTTGTCCCATAGACCAATTTTCCTTTTCTAATGCTGGAGTATCAATGCCAACCTGATTAAAAAACTGAGTTTTTCCACCTCTCCCCTCAAACTCATCAATACTCTGTTTTAAATCTTTTAAATATGCTTTTTTATTTTCTATTATTTTACCCTTTTCATACTTTTCATACTCACCATTCATACGAAGTTTATTTTCCATCTCTACATGACAATCAAAACATTGATTTTCAAGTCTCCAAAACTTATTATCAAGTTTTTTCTTCATTGTCTTTTTACAAGACGGACAAAACCAAGGCATCCTTGCTTCTTTCATCACTTCCGATAATTTATCTATCTTATCACCTTGTTTTTCGGGTTCTTTACCACTATTATATCCAACCATTATCCTTTTTTCAGGTTCTCTACCCGACATCAAATCACCTAAGATTTTATTTTGTCTTTCTTGTTCTTTACTATATCCCATTATAACTCCTAACCAAACTTCAAACTACCAAGTATTTGATTTATGGGTGCAAAAGCTCCAGTAAATTTATACATTTTACCTTTATACTTAAACACCACTCCCTCACTTGGAACAACTGCTTCTAATCCACCAATTGCCTGTAATTTCTCTATTTGTATTTTTAATTTCTTTAACTTATCTACGTTACCACCACTTTTCAAATCAGATAAAGCTTTAATAACTTCTTTTCTAATTTTTTGAGTAGCTGCATTTGGTGATGCTGCCATAAACCCACTTATATTTTTCAATATTTCTGCACCAACTTCAAAAAATAAAATTTCAAATGGTTTTATATTATTTTTAAAAATCTTTTGAATATCATTTTTATCTGTAGATACTATCCAATCTAAAAAGTTAGGTTCATCTTTAAAATCTTTTCTAATATCTCTTATCTTATATGATTTATCAAAAAATGCCCATCTATTAACCAAACTAACAAACTGATTTGGTTTTAAACTAATTCCAAATTGTTTAGATGCGTTAAAAACATACTCTCTCCAAAAAGCTTCGTGATATTCTCCTAATCTATCCGAATCTTTTAATGCATAATGTGATTGTAATTTAGATAACTTTCCTAAAAATGTTCTTTTCTTTCTACCAAAATCTTGATGTTTTGGTACTGTAAGAAAATTTGGTCTACTAATCTTAAATCGTTTCTGTATATTTGCATTTATTTGTCTAATCATACCTTCTAACATTCGAGCTGAATCTCTGGGTTGTCCAATTGGTTTACCACTATCATCATATTCTATCGCTCCGTGAAATACTATTTCTGCAACATCATAATCGATAATATTAGCAGTTTTAGGATACATAATCTCTAAATTCATCCACTTTGTACCATTACCAAAAATCTTTTCTTTTTGTTTATCACTTAATCCACCAATACCTCTTTCTAAATCTTTCATTGCACCTACAAATGCCTTTTCTATATCACCTCTACCACTAAATATACTTTTAACACCACTTGTAGTGGGTGCTGATTTACCGTGATTTTTCAAATGACCTTTATTACGAGCTGCCCTCAATTCACCATCAACCCAACTAATCATAAGATTTTGACCATCGAGTTTCTCTGTAACATTATCTTCTCGATTAAGTTTTCCTCCTAACCCATTAATAATTATCGTTTTCAAATCTGAAAATGTAAGATTATTGTCATCAAATGGATGACTCATATGTCCATAGGCTCCGCCCATAAGTAATAACTCCTTTGTTTCATTTGTTATGTCTATTTGTTCTTTTAATTTTTTAATTTTTTTAGCACCACTAATGGCCTGTTTCATATCAAGAGTAATCGAACCATCTATATTTACAGTTGGTTCTCCAAAAAATTTTATAATTTCCCAACCCATTTTATCAACTATACTATTTATATGAGTTTTCCACTTTGGAAATGGATTATCAACACTATCTGTATTTTTTGTATTTTGATTTACAGTATGACCAAAAGTAACTGTAGGTGTTCTTTCCATTTTAGCAAAAGAATAATCAAATGCAGGATCAACAACTCCTTCTGCCCTATCGTTTAAAATATCTGCTAATACTTCCCAACCTATTATGCTTGCGTGTCTTGGTGAAATTCGTTTATAATCTGCAAATGATTTAAAAAAATCATACATTCCCTCATCAGATAAACTTGATCCCTTAAAACTTGAACTAAATCCACTAACCTCTTTTATTAATTTTTTAACTTCTGGTTGTGAATAAAATTCATATAATTTTCTAAATTTATTAGTCATCATATTAAAAACACCCTTGTCAAAATAACCAAACATTTTTTTAAATAATTTTTTTCTTTTTCCACCACCTTCATATTTAGAATGACCTAAAAGTTCTCTCATAGAAGTTCCACTCACTTCTAATCCACCTGCACTTATTGAAACGTGGGGTGCTGAACGAACATATCCGTGTTGTCTCCACCCAGTCATTTTATTCTTATTCTTATTATAATCTTGGAAGTACTTACCACCAGTTAATCTTTCACCCTCTTTTTCACCAAATATATAAACTACTGCTGTAGTTTCAGAATCAAACTTCTTAAGAACATTTCCTGCCTTATAAGGTGTTCTTTCTTGTATAATACGATTTTTAGGCACTCCCATTTTCACCATATGACGAACTTTTTCTCTAAAATTCATTGGATGGCGTGGTAATGATTTAATATTAGATGTAGTGATATATGCTACATCAACTTTGGATTGTAACCACTTAAAGGTTTTCAAATGGTGGGGCCCAAACGGTTGAAACCGTCCACCGTATACACCTACGACTTTTGTTATCTTTTGTTCTTTCAATTCACTAGCATTTCTCTCATTTTCACTAATGGAATATACAACACTTTTACTATATAAGTCAAGCTCTTTTTGTAATTTTTTTATTTTTTCTTCCATTGGTATCTTTACATTTTCACCAAGTAATCTTAATAATTGTGTCATTACCATTGGATTTCGAGAAAGAAAAGTTTGTAATTTTTTAATATTTTTTACATAACCTTTTGGTACTAAATTCTTATCAACCAATTTTTGTAATGCCTTTTTTATTTTTGGCTTATTTACAAATTCTTCTATTTTTTCATACCCACTCAACCTATCAGTTTTATTTTTATTGATTCCTTTTCTACTTGGTGATGGAATTACACCTGCAGGTGCTCCAAATTCTTCTGTCACATCTGTATCTTTATCTTTGATTGCACTTTTCTTCTTTTTCTTATCCGTAGTAACATATGTATCGTATTTATCACTTGGAGAATGTTCATATTGACGAATCTTTAATTTAATTTGAGAATTATAATCTTTGGGTAAAGTATTCTCGATTCCTAAGAATTTAACCGCTCCTGGTATCAAATATAAAGTTACTTCTCTTTTATTTAAATTCATCATCAACTGACTTGATGTCCAGAGTTTATTTTGTGCTCTAACTAAATCAAATTTAGCACCTCTGTCTTGAGTATGATTGTAAAATGCAGGAAAGAACTTTTTATAATCTTCCTCTTTAGATAAAATATCTAATGCATTTTTAGCCCTTAACTGAGAAGATAATTTATCTGGCCCTCTTTGATATCCTTGTTCTGGATGTTGAACACCATGATTTGCTCGTACTATTGGAGAAGCTTCTATATCGTGAATTGTTACTGATGGTTCAACTCTACTTGTATTCTCTATAATAACTACTTTTTTACCATCGCTTACAATTGTATGTCCTTTGATACCTTCTTGATAAGTTATAAGTGATTTTACTGC
>VTLG01014542.1_pt1 | contig 42808 bp, 32 predicted proteins | sample 4694571 | NCBI WGS metagenome assembly VTLG01 (sample SAMN12604809, study PRJNA352737) | marine metagenome | biome: ENVO:00000447; feature: ENVO:00000209|ENVO:00000569|ENVO:01000036; material: ENVO:00002151; isolation source: viral sequences binned using virsorter ...
TCAGGATCTAATACTCTATAACACTCTATGATAAGATAATCATCAGTCTTCATACTACTATAGTCAGAGTCAATGTATAATCTATTTTGTCTTCTGTTGAATCTGATCTGTTTGTCTGGATGTAATATAAAATCTATGTCTTCAAGATATCTCTTCGTTTGTGTATAACTCAACAATTCCATAGAACTGAAATAGTATATCTCATTCAAAAATAACTGATATGTTATGTTGAACATGTTAGATGCTATTGCACGACTGTCAACCTTCCATACTTTCTCTATACCGATGACTGCATCAGGAATTTGAATAAAATTTTGTGTCTCATCGAAGTCAAAAGTAGTAGCACCTATACCTGTGATGTTCACACTTGAACTTGTAGTGGTTGTGATACCAAGTGATGTTTCACGACCTTCTGCACTGGTTGCTTGTATAGTATCTGTAAAATCTTTAGAAATCTTGTGCTTCAAATACATCTTTTCAACACCATCATAGTGACGATCTTGATAAAGAGTTATAGTATCATCTAAGTTATCTTCAACTTGTTCATCAGACACATTTATTTCAAGCACGGGAGCACCTAATTGTCTCTTACCGTAATCTATAAGGTCTTGTCTTGAATTTACTGCCATGTTCTTATTTATCGAGTGATTACAATATCAAAGTTGTCACCTGCAGTCAGTCCTGTAGCAGGGTTGATGACTGTAACTGATGGATTACCTAAAGTATAGTCTGTGCCAATCTCCATAAAGATACCATTCAAATAAACTTGTGTGTTGTCTGCTGTGGTACTTGTATCAGTCGCAGTGAATTTTGTTTGACCTTCGTTAGCAGTAAAAAATTCTTCAGCGTTCGCATTCATTATGCAAACCTCATCACCAGCTTTTGCTGCCGTGCTAAGAACAACTGGAGATCCAGCAGTGTAGTCAACACCTCTTCTTAGAATAACACCATTGAGATAACAGTGAAATTTATTTTGTGCTGCTTGTTCGCCTGAGATTGTAAATGTGGTGTCGCCTTGTGACGCAGTGAATTGTCTTTCATCTATGGTGTGACCGTAACCAACCTTAGTAACAACTCTTGTTCCTAAATCAAGTCCACTGTTGAATACAATCTGTTGAGTGCCAGATAATTGATAATCAAATGATGCACCTGCACCTACTCTTGCTCTGACACCATTGAAGAATACCTCGACAGGATATGTTTTAGTACCATCATCGTGTTTATTGGGGAGAGTAAAAGTTGTTTGACCTGCTGTAGCAGTATAAGCGTTCTGAGATATAGTCGTTGCTGTTCCTGATCCACTATCTGCTGTGACGAACGAGAGCGTACCAGCTCCATCAGTAGCAAGCACCTGTCCATTACTCCCGTCATCTGCAATGAGAGGAAAAGTATACCCACCAATGGTAGATAAACCAACTGTGTTGATTTGGTTTATCTTTGCTACTTGTAAAGTTTTAGTTGATGGGTTGTAATTATATGACGAGTCTACTCTTATGAATCTATTTCCAGTTGATCCAGATACAAATGTAGGAAACCTTGTAGCATTTGTGGAATCAGCAGAGACACCCACAGACGCAGCAGCACCAGCAGAAATAGCACCCACAGAAATCCATTTAGTATCTGTTCCGTCAGATGATAATAACTGTCCGTTAGATCCAAAACCACCATCACCATCAAGCACCTGTGCTTCAAACTTTACATTTCCACTAAAAGTTGTGACACCTGAAACACTTACATTATCTAAGTTAGTATGTCCATCTACATCAAGTGCACCATTCAGATCACTGTTACCATCTACTTGTAGAGTTTGTATAAGTACGTTCTCTGTGGATACACCAACTTCTCTTACTGTTGTTCCGACACCAACACCTGCTTGACCTGCTGCTATAAAGACTTTACCGTCTGCAGTATTGATTGCAAATTCCCCTAAGTCCAGTGTGGAAGGGTAATGTGGAACTTTTCCAGCGACACTAGATCGCTTTATCTTAATCTTTGGATTTGCCATTCTGGTATTTACCTATACAAACTGTATATACAGTCCAGATTATTTATGTTATAATTAGTGTTAGGGAATTTTATTATGGATAACAAAACACTTGTCGTGCTCACGGGACCGCAAGGTTCGGGCAACCACCTCTGGTCTAAAATTCTATCGCTACACCAAGATGTATTTGGTTGGAAGAGTTTGCTGAACAATTACTGGGAGGCACACCGTTTTAGCGAACCCTTTGCAGAGTATTGGAGAGATCCAACCCTACTGCATAAATTCGACTGGTCGCAGAGTCAATATTTCTTTACCTCTATCAGTATCCCACTTGGCATAGAAAGTAAAGGGACAAAATGGAGTCCAAACGTGGTGCAGTTTTGCACAAATGCTCAAGCCTTGGGAATCAAAACCAAGGTATTAGTCATAGGTAGGGATCAAAACATACTTCACAATCAACAAACCAGAATACGAGAGGAATCTACCACAAGACACTTCTTAGATCAATTACCTAAATTTAATAATCCAACATTCCTAAGTTACGAGTTATTATATTTGTACAAATCAGAATATTTGAAGTCACTAGACATAGGTATACCAATAGCATGGTATGATGAAAGAGTAAATGAAATATTAGAACAGGATGCGAATGCAAAGTATATTGGGTATGTAAAAGAAAATCCATTAGACGATGGTAATAAGACTGGAATTCCTTTTCAATGGAATCCAAGCATACCAGATAAACCACACTATAAAGACACAGATCACGCCTATGATGAAGGTTCTAGACCATGCTGCTAGAGTTTGGAAATATGCACTCGGATCATTCTCAGACGACAGAACAAAAAAATATGACAATTACGTACTTTTGGTACGGTCTGTTATATTTCTTACCTACCTTATTACTAATTGCTTTATTATTAGCGGAGTAATCCGCCACTGGAATGCCAATGAAAAAACTATTGATTGTAACAGGACCTCAGGGATCTGGGAATCACCTGTTCGCCAGAATCCTCTCGCTTCACCCGAACGTCAAAGGGTGGGAGAAGTTACACGATAAGTATTGGGTTCCTAGTGATGAAGAACCTTTTGCTAGATTTTTTGTAAAACCAGAGGAACTAACAAAAGAACACTTTGCAGATGGTGAATACTTCTGTACAAATGTCAGTGTGCCTTTCTTTTATGATGGTGTAAGACAGACACCCAAGGTAAAAGAAGTTGCAATGAGAGCGTTTGAACTAGGCGTATTGCCAATCATAGCAGTCATTGTAAGAGATAGAAATATAAATGAACTACAACAAGTAAGAGTGGGTGGTGAGTGCACCATGGATACTGCTCTTTCATACTATAAAGACATGGCAGTGCACTTTATTGACCATGAAGCATTCTTCCTGTACAAGGAAAAGTACGTTGAATATCTTGGTCGTATGCTAGAATTTCCAGTCACAAAAGAAGGCATCGACAATTTCATAACTGTCGATGCCAATCATAAGTATGTGTTCCCGTGCAAAGAGCACTGGTTAGATCGTGAGATACGTAAAGGTCGAGAACCTTTTACACAACGGCCAGAGGAGTAGCAGTATTTTTGTTACTAATTTCTAGTAAGTCTGCTCTCATCTTCTCTACAAGTCCAAGTACATGTGCTTGAAGATCTTCTTTACCCTCAACAATCTTGGAGAGTGTACGTCCACCTAAGTTTGAGTGGAATCCTTCGTCTTTAGCAATAGTTGCATAACGTGAAGAGATAAACTTATCTTCTACACAGTCTGCCATTTCGTTCCATACTGCTTCTGCTCTTCCCTCTGCAACCAATTGGTATGCAGCGAGTGCAGCCTCATCTTCTGATGCTTCATACTTCTCAAGAAGTGATGCACCTTTTGCTTGAGGTTTTGCTGTCTCTTCAGCAAATGCAGCAGCAACATCTAGTTCTTCACCAGTGATGTGCTCGATTACTTCCTTTACCATACGGAAGTGCTTTGCTTCGTCCATAGCTTGACGGCTTAGAAGTTCTAAGTCTTTTACGTCTGTAGAAGGATCTGCGGATGCGACTTGACCAGCGATGGCATACATGTTCTGAGCTTCGTTGACCATACGTCCACGGAAGTGCTCGACAAGATACTCATCAGATGGCTTAGAATCGAAGAAACGACGAACGTTTGAGCGTGATGCTTCAAATAGTTCTTTGTTTCCTTCCTTGATCTTCTTGACGAAATCTGTTCCAGAAAGCATTTTAAAATTCCTTTTCTACGTTTTTATTTAGGTATTTAGAAATTATTTGATTACCCTTTTCTGTGGCATGTCTATGTGAGAACAAGTCTGGATGCTCTTTCCAAATCAAATTTTTATTACCAACTTTGTCTAGTATCGATTTTTTACTTTTGTAATTTGGATATGTTTTTTTCAGATATTGATCATTAAATATCGTATAATGATAATCAAAAAGAGGTGTATCATCAAATTCACCTACAAGAATTTCTGTAGCACTCTTTTCAAAATACTTCAAGTTGTATTTTGTCGCCAATTCTACATCAACCTTTGACGCTCCAGAAAATAACATAACGTCGGTGCCAGATAACTTACTATAAAATAAATCTAACCTATTCTTACAAACATCCATCAAATCAAACTCTCCATTTGGAATATACTCTTCATCAAAAATCAAACGATTTGGTTTTTTCTCACTATTCCAATCAATAAAAGTATCTCTTAGAGGATCAGATTGAATAACAATACATGGATACTCTTTTATCTGTTGTAATATCTCTGCATTGTTTACTCTTCTTTTACCATCACACCGACATCCCATTAGTTCAGCTAATGACATACCATATAGCACATCACATGTACGTTTTTCAGTGTCATCTCCACACCATGATCTTTTTTTAGATGCTTTTTCACCTTTTATAAAAGAAAAACACCAACTGTCACCATAAAGTATCATCGAGTATATATGAAAAAGTATCTAAGATCATTTTCTTTTGTATACTCCATTTTTAAACACTCTACATTGTAATTATATTTTTTAGCGATAGCATGTATTTTTTCTGGTGTCCATTGATACCATTCAATAAAATCATCCCACCCTGCATGTGGTATACCAGGATTGACTCTGAATATTGCTTTACTTCTCCACAGCGTATGAAGTTTATCTATCTGATTATCAATTGTCTTCTCATCACCAAAATTTATTGATCCTAAACATAGTGCAATATCAAATGGCACTGATTTATATTCTTCTATTGATACCTTTATATCTGCAGCATCATTGAAGGGATCTATGCCTACTAAATTTTTAATCTTACCTTTGAGTCTGTTATACCCACACCCTACATCTAAGACACTTGATGGTTTTTGATTATTAACATAATCGACCAGAGAATAGCCAGAATGCTCAAGGTATTGATAATTCGTGTCTTTCCAGATTCCATTGAAATAAGATTCCATCATGAGAAGTCTATTACATCTTGACAATTGTAAAACGCAATTGATGTATCCCAAGTCGGTGATTTAGTATTTTCAAAATCTATACAATAATTACGTATGTATGCCATATATTCGTGCCAACCAATATTACTATTCCAATCAAAATCTAATTTAGTTAAAAAGTATTTAGTTGGAGATGTGATGAAGTTTGGCTTTTTTGCTGTTCTCAAAAATTTTCTCATACTTATATTATGTTTATAATTTAATTTCTTAAAATTTTCTTCATTTGCTGGATGATGATTACCTATTCCCCTGCCTTCATTGGGATCATCTACAACCTGCCATGCAGTATATTTGGGATAAGTTTTAGCAAATGTCATAGAGGTCAACCACCTATCATCACAAAGATCTTTATCTCTCAATACAAAGATCATCTTGTTATTAGGAAATGTTTTATCTAACCACTCTAAGTTATGTTTCTCACAAAAGAAATGACACTTTACCATATAATTATGATCGTCATCTACCTCTGCATATGGTTTTAGGCATTCTTCAATAAAACTTTCTTTAGTGTAGTTTGCACTTATGTCATCAAACCCATGACCAAACTCCATGCCAGGTCCACTGAAGTGACCTTTGTGCTCAACATAATATTTCAATCCTTTCTTCTCTTCATATCTATCTTCATTAAAATCTGACGTGCTAAAATTGAATTTTTTACAACACCTCAATAAAGAATCTATTTTTGCCCACCCAGAACCAGGTATACCAACAAAAAAAACTAATTTCTCAGGATTGAATTGTGAATAAGTCATTACAATTATAAAAAACAAATGGTGCATCAAACATCGGCACCTCAGATTTGAAGAATTGATGAGTCATAATCAACTTCATGTATTCCTCTTTACCCTCTTCATCCCAGACATATCCTAATTTATTGATGAAGGATTTATTTGGTTGAATTATATAGCAGTCATTGTCACGTACAAACTCTCTTATCATTTTATCATGCCTACGTATCAACATCATGAGTTTTTCATAATTATATGGGTGATCGTCTTGTGTTTTCAATCTCATCCATGCTTTGTAATTAGGATAATGACCCGTAAATGTCATACCTGTTGTCCAACCTTCATAGCATAAGTCCACCTCCCTCAAAACAAATATTATTTTATTGTTTGGAAAGTTTGTTGTCAACCATTGTAGATTTTTTGTTTCTGCAAAGAAGTGAGATCTTATCAAATAATTTTGATCGTTGATATTATTGAATGGTTTTAGGCATTCTTCAATAAAACTTTCTTTAGTGTAGTTTGCACTTATGTCATCAAACCCATCACCAAATTCTCTTTGAGGATCCCAGTAAGCACCTTTATGAAATATTACACCACAGTCACCTTGCTTGCCTCGTTCTTCTCTGTCAGGACTTCTGTCAGATTTATTAAGATTTAATTTAGCACAACAACCCAATAGCAGAGACAGTTTTGCCCATCCACTGCCAGGCACTGCAATGTAAAATATTAATTGTTCGTCCCTCACTCTGATGGAGGTGTTTCTTGTATATCCCCTCCATCTATTTGAGATTGCTTCGCCTCTAATTGTTTAGTAAGCACAGATATCTTTGCTTCAAAAGCAATGTTTTGTGCAGTCAGTTGATTGATTCTTCCTTGATATACTTGAAGTAAAGCACTTAGCTCCTCATTCATTACAAATTATATAACTGTATTATGTATACTTGAAATTTGACTTGCTACCGTTGTAAGAATTATATCTTTCAAAATTTTCACCGTCCCTTCCGTTCTTATAATATTGTTTACTCATTGTTTTCCATTTTGGAGTAGATATTTTTTTAGCATCTTCTACAAACATAGTGATTAAGTTCACAACTTCATCTGACACAGTGTAACCAGGCTCACCAACAGGATTGGGTCGCACTACCCCAATAGGTGGCTCTGTTACATTATTACTTTGATTATTGGCAGATAATAACCATGCATATTTCCACTTCCACATTATATCAATATCTGTGCCATCAACTTCTATTCTAATACCTGTATTAGTTACTTTAGTCACTGTTGCTGTAGTATATTGCTTGTTATTTTTATTGAATCCTTCCCATCCACCATAAAAATGAAGAAGATTTGCTATCAAAGTAGGTTTAACATTTAATTTTTCAACAGTATTATCACTGATTTCAGAAGTAATAACTTGCATCAGAATGAGCCTCCATCGATAGTTATGTTCTCTAGCGAGCGAGTCGTACCAGAGCATGATATGACTTGAGATGCACCTGCACAATCATTCACATATAAAGATCCAATCTCTAAAGCACCCCATGCACTGACAGTCAAGACACTTGAACTTTCGGATACTTCAGCACCTATTGCAATCCTACCTGTAGAATCATCCCAGAAAACTGCAGCTTTTTTAGCAGATCCACTGTAGTAATTCATTACAATACCAACGTCTTTGTTAGTATCACTGCCTAGTGCAGAACCATCTACAACTTGTAACTCAAGAAGTACGTCTTCAATAGTTGTGTTGACTGTATTCAAGTTTGTGACTGTGCCACTAACTGTAAGGTCACCACCCACTGAGAAGTTACCAGTTGAGTTTATATTACCTGTAACATTCAATTGTGATCCGTTGAATGTTAGATTACCACTGTCTTGTAGTTCACCATTAGAACCAGCTGTTACAACTCTACCAGAGGTAAGATCTGACACCTGTGCGGATGCCATAGTAGCAACACCAGACACATTGACGTTAGTTGTCTTCAAGAAAGCAACTGTACCTACACCTGATACGTTCACCTCTGCAGCTCCTGTACCACCTGAGGCAGCGTTATTAGGAGTTGTATCCCAAGATAAATTACCTGACCCATCAGACTTCAAGTAACCTGTATTGACAGCAGCTGCTGGCATCACATAGTCTTGATTACTTGCAACTGATAAAGGTGCTTTTATTGTTATTGCATGTGCTCCATTATTTCTTGCTTCTGTAAGTTTTACTCCAGACGCTGCTGTAGCACTACCTTCTTCCCAAAATCTTCCTGATCCAATGAATTGATTATTTCCTGTTGTAGAGTCTATACCAACATATAAATCATACTTGTCTACGGTGAATCCTGGTTCACCTGCTTGAAGACCTGGTAAACTTGCGAGATTACCTCTCTTAAACTGTAATACAGGGTTCGACATCTTTTAAATTTTTCCTAGTAGTATTTAGAATTTATGACCAAGTTCCAGCATCGAGGTCAATTTTATCATCTAATTCAGTTGCCAAGTTATTTACAACACTTGTGCTAAACCCTGCAGGTCCTGATAAAGAACCAACAGCAGAGTCAACTACAGCGTCAGGACTTACAAAAACAAAATTATCAGCGTTAGGGTCATACGACAATACAAAATTAGTTCCTATACCAGTTCCCACTGCTGTAGAAATAATATCTGTGATGTCTCTTAGGTTTGCCACTCCTTCCTCCTCTACAGTAAATGCGACGATTGGTTGACCGTCAAGATTTGTGTCCGCATGATCCGATACAATACCGACTCTGGTAATTTGAATTGACATATCATTGTGATGCTGTTGGAATGACTAATGCTTGACCTTGGAAAACCTTTGTCTTTACATTACTATTCCTGTTTATAATCAAAACATCATACTCATACCTGCCAGCAGTTATGATACCAGTTTGTGCAGCAGTAAGACTTATAGTAAGATTACCTTTTGAAGGTTGTCCACCATATGTAGCAGCAAAAGCAACATGACCTGATGCTTCAGCATGCTTCCTCATTTTTGCTGAAAAATTATAAGGTGTAAGATCCAATGGGGAATTATCTCTCTTACTTAGATCAAAAGTAGAAGAGAAGTCTGTGCCTTTATCAATTTGTATATTGACTGATGGTACCGCCATAAATCTAGTTCAGTATTTCTATTTATTTTGTTTCATAATCAAGTCTTTCAAGACATCTATTTCATGTCTTAGGTCATCAATTTCATTCTTTTGTTTTAACCGTGCGTTCCTATCATTTATATAGCGTTCGTACGCTACCTCATCAACATTTACTATCGCTGTCGTCCTCACATCCCTCTTCAGTTTTGGGTGATCCTCCACTTTGATTTTTTTTGATTGGGTATGTTTCATCTAGAGTTCCCTCTAATACTTCTGCTGCAAGTGACCATGCGTTGATCATTTTTTCTGAGGATAAAGTGATTCGATTCTCTTACGTCTGAGTTCCTTCTCTTTACGTTTTGCTTCTACTTTCTCATCCCACCATTTTACTGGCCAGCGTTGAAGACGTAGAGCAGTAACGTATAATTTCCTTTTAGGTAGTCGGAACTTCATACCTCAATTATGCCACGGCTATGGCACGGAAGTCAAGTAATTCAGCAGGTTGTGCTTGATTTGTTGATGCAATAAGAACCTTTACTTGGAAACCTGTAAACAACGGTAAATCGTCTACAGTGTACTCATACTCTAAGAATTGATTATCAAGACTTGCAACTATATTAGTGTCAGGTCTACCACTGTTATTCTTATCATTGATGACAAACCCTGCTGCATCTAGGTTGTCAAAACCTGGCATCAATTCAAATACCTTGTCAATTTCATCACCATCTACTCTTTGTAATCTATACAGCACTCTAATGTCAGCTGATGACGGTCTCATTGCAGCAAAAATTACCTTGAGTGATGACGCAGGTGTATCAAGTTTGACAACCTTTGTCTGATATATGTTTTCATGAGGATCATCTAACTTATTTGCCCTGCTACTTGTAGCATAGTTGCTAATTGGAGAGTTGACTCTAGAACTTCTAGTGGATATAGAACTTCTGAAAGCATCAACCACAGGGGATAAATCTTCATTGTCGGTGCTCAATGACATTTGCAAAGTAAATGATTTACCACCTGGTAATTCAGATAATTGTGCTTGCTCATTATCAAATGATGCAACCATTCTTGTGTCTAAGAATTTTGTCTCGTTCACAATTGATATATTTTCAAATCCTTTGTCTGTGAAAGATGTCTCACTACCACTCACACTGGTTGCTGTTGTAGTTCTTACATTTGCATTGATGTTTGTACCAGAGGGTAAAGAGTGTGCTATTGTAGGAGTAATAGAGTCGAACTGAAGATTTCTTGTTGCCCTTCCTTTCACACCACCACCAAACTTATCTTTAGAGAAGAACTTAGATCCTGTGATCTTGACGTGATACGAATCAAGAGTGACCTTATCTTCAATACCAGAAGTTACATTTACAAGTGAATGTTGTTTGTTTATCTTTCTAAGAGATATTCCTGACAACTCATATTTCTGCACAGGTGTGCCTATTGGATAAGTCATGGCTAGACTGTTGTCTACTCCACGAGTGATGGTGCCACTAAGTTGATTTGTTCCAACAGATGTATACTGAATGACTTCATTACCTATCAAAGCAAAACCAGGATTGCTGGCTGTCACTTGCTCTCCCTCAAAGAAATTGAATCCCGTGCTGCTTGCAACAGACACCACACTTGTAGCACTTATACCGTATGCCACTGTTGTTTTAGTTGGCACTGAGTCACCTGATATATCAGCGATAGTAACTGTATTATTTGCTGCGTGATTATTATGATTTGTCTGTGTTACTTTGAAATGCAAACCATCAAATTGATCTGTATTTGTTGTAACTGTTGCTGCTTTGATATTTGGTAATGTAGTTCCATCAGATATTAGAGTGTTTGTAGTATCAAAAGTTCCTGTATTATTTGTCAATACGAGAGCATTTGTTGCTGTGGTCACACCCACTGTCAATATGAGATCTTGTCCAAGACCTTTTGTGCCAAGAGAAGCAGTTATTGTATCACCTACTTGATACCCAGTTCCAGTATTGTCACCCTTCACTGTCGCTCCAGTGATTGAACCAGAAGATACAGTGACAACACCCACAGCACCAGATCCACTTCCTGTTAGCGTTGAGAAGTTTACTGTGCTATATGTCGCATCTTCATATCCTGTACCAGCGTTAGTGATTGATATTGTATTTGCGGCTTGTGAGAGGTGTGCTAATTTCTCAGCAACCACACCACTAGCAGTAGAGTTTGATGTTTGTGTTATGATAGAACCTACATCAGCACCATTGGTGGCAATAGAAGATGTAAGACCCACAGTCACTCTCTTAGAGAATGTTTCTATTGGATTCTCAGGTAATCTATTTCTGATATCATTGATGTTTAGAACTGGATTATAGAATCTTATTGTGCCAGGATCTGTGACAAATTTTGCTCGTCTGAGGGTATACTTCATATCCTCTAACTGAGATGGTGTCCATGTTCCAGCTGTCTGTCCTTTGAATAGAGATCCAAGTGTGGGTTGTTTTGTTACTATAACCTGACCAAGTTCTGATTGACCAGATGTTGTTACATCTGCCTCACCAATCTGCGATATCCACTGATTATAATCAGATGTTGCAGTAGCAACAACAAAAGCATACTCACCTTGAGGTAAGTAAATTGGTGATTGGAACGTAAATGTTGTTGGCACAGTGGCATCTGATGATACATTTACCTCATCTGGATTCTTAATTACAGTGCCATGTTTTCTAACATTTCTAGATGGATATCCATTGACAACATCTACAACAGTCAATTGAAGTGGTATAGTGTCGGATTTTGTTGCAAAGAAAAAGTCAACAGATGTTATAAAGATACCGTTAGTTTGATCAACTTGGAATGTCTGTGCAAGAGGGTCATCATCCTCCTCCTGTTGTATAACAACATTTCTAACGTTTGTAACATTAGTGACATTTGTTATATTCTGTGTTATCTCTGTTATAAAATTGACTATAGGAACAACTGGTTCTGGTTCAATTCTAACAAGAGTATTATCAGTAACTAATGTGCCTTCTGAGAAGTGATCTGCACTAGCTCGACTAAAGTTTTCACCAGGTGTTATTGGATCACTTGCTCTCAAACTAGAAATCAACGCAGTGTTTGTACCGTTTATAAATTGGTCTGAACCTATATGATAGCAACCGACTACTGCACCCACATCATCAGTTATCAATCTTAGTTGAGATATTGTTGCCTCTGCACCACTTGTCTCACCTATAAGTCTCATACCAACTTTAGCAAAACCATAGAAGTTAGGGTCAGATAATTGTGCTAAAGATTTTGTATCAATGTTTAATACAGTTGTAGTCTCAGAATATGAAGATGACAATCCAACGTTTGCTTCATATGGATTATTGTTGAATACTATTGTTGGTTGATTGAAAGGACCGTCTTTATGATTTGGTGTTGCAAGTCTAAATCTCAATGCTACTAAATCTGTGCCACCTGAATTAATTGAAATCAATCCACTTACAGTCTCACCTATTTGAAATGCACCACTTACAGGAGTTACTTCTAATAGTTTTGGTATAATAGCATCACGATTCTCTATCATGTCCACACCAGCCCATGAACTGTAATGGTTCGTGCCAGGTTTCAAACGAGTGCCTATAAACTCAATGTTTTGCTCTCTCATTTCTGGTATATTTCTCTCAGTAACGATGAGATCTGTACCATCAGAGGTTGAAAGGAACTCCCCTAACTGTTGTGCTTCACTTGTTATGAATATATCAGAATCAGGATTCAATGTAAGATTACCTGCCCAACTTCTCATCATGTATGGGTTTACGTTCTCTACTCTTGTAGCAAATGGTTGTGTTCTCTCTACAACTTCTTCATAATCTAGTGTTATAAGATCACCAGTTTTTTTTATATTTGGATTACCAAAATCTTCTACGTACCTTGGGTCAAGAGATAAATCTGGAGTACCGTTCGTACCCACAATACTATTAGAACCAGCAAGCAGATCAATAGAATCTGTGTATTTAAGTGAGATGAGCTTTCCTTCATCAAGATCGTACTTTATAAATGGTACTGTTTTATCAGCGACATCGAAATTATTGAATGGATCAACAACAAATCCATTTTTGAATCTATCCATACCTGTGGTCGGATCTGTAATGACCAAACTTTCAGTTTTAGATTCGAGTAATGAAAGTGAAGTTGTCTCTTCTAAATTTTCAATTCTATTTTCAAGAGCACCAATATCTTTCATGGTATATCTCTGATTTGCACGGAAAGTAATTAGTACTTCACGTTTTGCGTCAAAGACATATGGTTGATACTCTATCTTAGCAAGTTCAAATGAGTTTGGTATTCTTTCAGGTTCAACTGGGTTGACATCAGGTACTCCCTGCTTGATAGCAAACTTTTTATCCCTACCGATATACAATCTATCTATCCTTGGTAGGTAGTGATTGTAATCAAACGTAAGGTTTTCATCTGATACGAGAACTCTTGCAGATTGACCTGAACCAGAAAAGTCTCTTGAATCAAACTCAAATGGTGATCTACTTCCTGAGTATGGTGCAACTCTTGGTCTTAGATCTATAACATCAGTATTTCTTATATTGTCAAAACTAGGAACATTATCATACTCAGTAGAATCATAACTATTGACTGTTAGAACGTCACCAGAGTCTTCGGAATTTATGACATAGTGATCAAAATATATTTTCAATCTACCTTGTGGTTCTGGGAATCCTTGTTTACGCACAATTCTACCAAAGTCATAGAATTCTGATCTTTGCCCATTATCAAGTTTATAATTTCCTCTTATATTTGGGTCACCAGATCTCACATCTGATAGTATTGCACGAACACCACTCTCTTGGAATGTTACTTCTTCATCATCAATGAATGCTTCACTATTCTTGAATATAACATCCACTTTTGTTGTACCACTTCTACCAAGAACCATGGCAGCAGCACCTGAACTAACTCCAATACCTATCTCACCTAATATTACATCATTATTATTAGCACTAGGTCCGTTATATGATCCTAATGTTAGTTGAGGTACAATGGGATCCCCTGTGCTTGATGATTCAAATATAGCAGCCACTGAGACCACATCTGGCACATCTAAGGATATCTCTCTATCTTGTACACGTTTACCAAACACAGAACCAGATGTAAGTCCATCACCAATAGCGGTGCTGACACCTGAGTTTGTTTTTGTTGATCCTGAAACAACTAGACTAGCACTTCTTGTTAGACTTTTTACTTTTGATTTTACTTTTGACTTTTGTTGTGTGCTATGAACCACAACATTACCACTCTGACTTGCTGTGAGTCCTGATATAGTCACTCCCTTACCACCACCAGTCAATACAACCTGATCACTTGTCAGTGCTTGAACTGATCCGTCAGTGTATATAATTGTATATCTTTCTTCATCAAAAGGTGCGTATACTAAATCTGTACCAGTCAATGATGGTAAAGTCATTTGACCACTACCGTCTGTGCTCTGACCTGTATTCTCAATTCTGATTTGTAAAAGAGAGTCGGTTAGATCTACGGATTCTATTGTTTTATTTGGTAATTCAGCATATAAAAATCCACTCTTAGATCCTCTTAGTTTACCTGCTACAATCTTAAGGTCGCTAACAGTTGTGGTAGAACTAGGTAACGCCTTATGACATATGCCAGATATTGTATTTGGTGCTGCTACGACAGTCACATTATTATTTGTAGGACTCACTGCACTCACCACGTTGAATGTGATGTCAGTTACTCCACCACGTTTATATGCAATAACATCTCCTATCTTGAAGTTCTTTACCCAACCAGGTGTACCACTGGTCACAACACCACCACTTGTGATACTGAACGATCTACCTGTGAGATCTTTCTTGGTTTCTAATACAACATCAGCAGCGAAGGTTCTAGATGCTGCAGTAGATCTAACTGATTTTATATCACTAAGATCAAACTCAGTTATGTCTGTGATAATTCTACCATCTTTCTCACCGTTGATTATTATTTGCTCATCTTTCAAAAACTTACCTGCTACTTGATTCAATACTACAGTTGTAGAGTTTGAAACAGCAGACTTTAGAAAACCTCTAGCACCAGAACTTGATCCTTCAATAACAGCAGGTAACGCTATTGTATGTGCTTGATTAATTGTAAGTGATGTATCTGTTTGTATATCAAATAAGAATAAATCAAAAACACTTACATCACCAGTGTATGCAGCATTTTGTAATTTGTAATCATATACTCTAGCTCTTCCTATTTCTGTCCCTGCTGATGATTTAGTTGATCCTAATCTTTCCTTCTGTAAAGAAACATAGTCAGATGTAGCAGCAGACAACTTGATTTGTGCAGCATTGAGTACATTGTTGACTCTTAGTTTGTTACCTGCCTCAAATGGCACAGCAGTTGACTCTACAAGTCTAGTCGTTCTAGGTTTTTCTACATCAAGAAGACTTGACCCTTGAGTGACTACCTCATATCCTTGTACGTACGCTTTACCAGGTCCTATTCTTATATTCAGTAAATCTTTTGTCGGTGTATTACCTTGATTTGTAAGTCCCTCTGGAAAAAACGAACCAAATGTATCGACTCTATTATTCAAACATTCCTTTGCTTCTAAATCAAACTTATCGACATAATAATTACCACTCTCATCAAATGTTCTTCTTGCAAATTCTTTTGCTATCTCACTGTATATTGTATTATCAACTATCTTCTTAGTTATACCCTCTTCTATACGTTGTAGTTCTATAAAGTTCTCATCTTGAAAATCATCTATACCTTTTTTAAGGAGAGAAACACTAATCTTGAACCTATCAGCACCAGGAGCAGTGAAATTGGAGAATCCATCAGCATTATCGTATAAACTATTATCATCAACAGCAGTGACAATCTCCTCCTTAACATTTAATCCTACTCTAAAGGTTGCATATGGTTCATATTGATTTAGTATTATAGTCTCTGGATTTACCTCTACAAAAGTTCCACGAATAAACCACACACCTCGTGTTATTGAAAATGAAGATCCAACATGTGTTGAGTTTGAATTTATGGTAGTGGCAAAATCTGATCCATTTGAAATGGTTGTAGTACCATAAGTAAAGTCTGCTAATGTTGTAAGTGTTTCACCATCTAAAAAAGTTTGTGATAGATAATCATCTGATGTCTTCTCATACTTGATATAAAGTGTAGTGTGATTAGTCTCTGATGACGCAGAAGACAATACTTTTACAACCTGTGCAACAATACCAGATGATTTACCTTGTATTCTAAGACCAACTAACTTGTCATAGTACAATTCTACAGGAACACCAAAAAATGTAGACTCTAACTTGACAGATGTATATTGACCATCATACTTGAAATAACCAGGTATCACCACTGACCCTTCTTTGAAGAAGTGTTTTCCAAACTTCTCTATCTGACCTGACAGAATAGATTGAAGAGTGCTTAGTTCTCTTGCCTGTATTGGACTGCCAGGTTTGAATAAGACTCGATTGAAATTCTTCGACGAGTCAAAGTCATCAAAATATGGACTGACGTTTAGGTTGGTGTTCTGAGGCATCTTATTAGAATTCTAAGATAATTTTGATATCTTCACGTTGGTTAGTTGCTCTTGTCACTTCTGGTCTCTGATCAATGTAGATCATATTACCAGAATATTTTTTAATTTCTGGGTTAGCAAGTCCACTATTGTATGTCTGACCAAAATAATATGTTCTTGAGTTCACTGTGGTTGAGACTCCTGTAAAACCAGTATCTATAGATAAAGTTTCTGTTCCTCCAGTGGTCTGAACTATTATATTAGTAGAACCACCAGTCGCAGGTGTCGCAGTAAATCTATTTAGTTTGTATCCGTAAGTGGGTTTATTTCCTGAGGAATCATTTGTAGCAACGGATCTGTCTTGCCAATATTGCAATGATTTAGTTACAGGATCATATCCTATTATTTTACCAATAGCAGTAGACCCAACACCCACAGTTTGACTTATATCACCATCAACTTGCACAGACATACTCGTGGTAGCAGCACCAGCGAGTCTCAAACCATACACACCTGAAGCAGAAGAAGCAGTAAGTAAATTAGTGCTGCCAAATTGCTGTGGATTTTCAATAATTCCAATTCGAGCAAACTGGTTACCAGTTGGAAAATCTGGGTTAGTAATATCACTGTTTTCTATTCTTGAATACACAAGAACTTTGTTCGCACCTAGTTCTCTGTATATGTCAGCACCGTGACCGCCAGGTGGAGGTACGATGACAGAGAAAGATGCACCACTACCAGTAACAACATCATCAAGATCTAAAGTGGCAAATGAATATCCACTACCACCATTAGTTACCTGCACAGCAGAGGGTTTACCGTTGATGAATGTCACAGATGCCAGCCCATCTGATCCATCACCCCTTATCGGCACTGCATTCTTAGTACCATTGAATTGATATGATGCGTTAGTGACATCCTCAATTACAACAGTCTCAATCTTACCATCCACTGCAGCGTTCCTTACATCTGCAACAGCACTATTGGTTGCCCAATCTGCTGGTACAGGTATGTACTCTGCACTGTCAAATTTTATAATATCACTTGGTTTTATAGTATAAAGATACTTCCAAATATATCCATCACTCTCAAGTCTTGGTTGCAAGTCAGTGTGAGTTGGTTCTTCTAGTGATATAACACCTGCACCACTATTTGATGGTAGAGCACCATTGTATATACACTCATATACTCTGAAATCAGAGTTCATCGCATAGTAGTTTGTATTATACAAACTTGTTGAACTTGTCTGTGGACTCAGTTTGTTGATACTATAATCTGGACGATACATCTCGTATATCGTTCCACTTGTCCATGAAATTTTTTTGATTACCCTCAATACGTCGCTTGAGGTTATTTTCTTCGCAGAAATTAGAGTGTCGTAAATGTTATCATGCTCATCAAAGTTGTCGATAGGTGATGGAGTATTTGTATTCCAATCAGATGCGACATCAGTTGCATTGGGCAGACCTATAAAAACATAGTAACTATTATCAGTCGTCGAAATTCCACTAACGAAATTCGTCGCATTTAAAACTCTTATCTGGTCGGTGATGACTGCTGGCATTATTTTTGCAAACTATTTTAGTTCGTAATTGTTATTTATGTGTAATCTAGTGACAATTTTGTTGTCCTTTGAATTTGAGGAGCTGTTGATAATCCTGTAAGTCCATTCAATGCGTTCACAGTATATGCTAAACCTACAGCTCCTGTTGTAAATTTAGCATAAGAATATGCACCATAGTAATTACCTGCACCTGAACTAAGTCCAGTTACGCTAAGTCCATGATTCGCTGAAATCTCTGTGTGCACCCTGATAGTTTGACCTGATCCAACCCTTGTAATGTGACTTACTTGGTATACACCATCAAGACAAATTGTGCTCATCCCAACGACTGCTGATCCATTAGATGTCCTCGCTGTTACACCATTTCCAACATTAGATCTACTGATCACAAAATAATCACCAGTTCCTATTCCAGTTTCTGTGAGTCCACCAAAATCATTTTCTCTTAGCACAGAATTAGATGGAATAGAAAACTCAAATTGTATTCCTTTTGTGGTAGATCCAATACCAACGATCACACCTAGGTCGCCCTCCATGGTCACACCAGAGATTGATTTGTATGGATTGACAAAGGTGGTTGTTCCAAACCCACTATTGTCTTTATCAGTATCAACAATCTTGACACCAAAACTTGAAGTATTAGGATCTTCAGTTTTTGTGAATCCTATGATACCTGATTGTCCATATACCACTGTGTCTGTGGTAGCAACATCAGATATAATTCTAGTTGCAGGGAAAACTTGACCTGCATATAATCCTCTCGCCTTACTTACTTTAGAACCATCTACAATTTTATCATGTGCTTGCTTTCTCCAAGTAACTGGTCTTAGAGGTGATTTAGCAGCAGTAATGCCTTGACCTTTGTATATTGTAGTTTGTAATGTATCTCTTGAGACTGTTTCTCTGATTGTTCTTGGGTCTTGTGTTAGAACAGATCTATCTGATGGTGGACTATTGATAGTGATAATATCACCCTTAGTGATTGTCTCTACTGCTTCTGCAGTTCCTATATCAGCATCAGTTCCACGATAGAATAACACTTGTAATGAAGAACCTGCTGGTGGTGCTTCAGTAAATTTAACTTGTGTGCCACCAGTAAACTGATATGATACACCTGGTTTCTGCAACACATCATTTATGAATATGAGTAATACATCATCAAGACTTATCGGACTACCTGATTGTGTTTCTATACTGATTGGTGAATTGTTTTCAGTAATTGTAAATTGAGTTTTACTACCATTGAACTCATCTGAAAAATCATCTAATATCTGAAACTTACCTAACACCCAACCAGAAAATTTATCATCACTGGTCTCAGTCACAGTAAAGGTGGCAGGTTGGAAATTAGTGCCAGCACTAAAGTTTGTAGGTATACCTGCTATAGTAAGTTGCTCACCCACAGTAAAACCATATCCTGTATTTGTAATCTCTGTCTGAGATATACTATCCCCTATACCAATCTTGATTGATACAGACGCACCAATACCAGTATTGGCACTGATAAGTTTTATATCATCATAACCATACGGAGAGTCAAATTCTAATAATGGTACGCTGGTGTGAGTGTAACCTACGCCAGGTGTGCCATCCATGAATACTTTCTTGATTCTACCATCTTGCACAGAGAATGTACCTGCTGCTGCAGTTGTTGGATTACCACCTATAACTCTTACCTTGAATTGTGTGCCAGCACTTCTATAACCTGAACCTGTGTATCCCATTGCTACAGTTATAGTACCAAAACCAGAGACCACAGCAGTTCCATAACCTGCTTTTATTTGCTGGTATCCGAATCCTTGAGTATTACCAAGACCAGATATGATACCTTTTCTAGGTAATCTATTTGCGTTTACATCAGAAGTGCTATAAGTCTCTGTCAATCCTGATATATTATTCCCAGTAAATGTAATTGAAGTGGCACCACCAACTTCATTATAATTGTAGTCAGTATCAGGTTTTTGAAATGTGTTGTTGAGAAGAATCACACCAAAGTCAGTGTTGATACCTGTTATATTACTACTACCAGATTGCATGGTAAATGTTTTAGCGATACCAGTAAATCCAGATGAGATATCATCTAATAAAAAATTACCTGAATAATCTGACCTTATGAATGATCTACCCTGAAATTCAGATCCCTCAACGACATCAGCAACAAGAAGATTATGAGTGCCTATCCCTGTTGATGTAAGTGTTATACCAACACCTGTGAGTGCGTCACCTTGAGTTTCTGCAAACGAGAAATTGTTGGTGGCATTCTTTATTATAAAATAATCTCTATTTCCTGTCAGTGGTGCAGGTGGATTGATTGATCTTAGTTTGACTTTAGTACCAGTGTCGAATATTTCTGTCAGTGCAGTAAATACATTCGCTCCTACATCAACTGATGCTGATGATACACCTATCTTCTGTCTAGTTCCTCCAAACGGTACATCAGCAAAATGTATTTTATCCTGTCTTATATTATAATCACCCTTTAATAATGTTACCGTAGAATTTCCAGTATGTGATTCTTCAAATGTTCCCATCCATGCTCTGTCCAACAGGACATTGTTAGACATGGTTCCAAAACCAATAACTTGTATTCTTAATATCTCATTTCCTATTTGCACCAAATCATATTGACTAAAACCCCTTATATCTGCAAATCTTACCTCACGATTCAACATCGTGTTCTCTGTTGTTGTTGCTGTGCCAGTATTACTTAGAAGTGGTGACTGTATTACGTTATCAATAGAAATTATACACTTTGTATCAAGTTTTTGTGCAGTAAATCTATGTGTAGAACCTACACCTACGGTAGTCAATCCAATAGGATCATTTGCTAGTGCAAGTGCTTTAGAAGCAGCTACTTTGAATCTATCTTCATCAACTTTGATTACGAATACCGAAGAAGGTAGAGAAGTGTCGGCACCTATACCACTACTGTTGTGATCTATACCAATAGCAGTGTTCCCTGTTACATCATATGTCAGCTCCTCACCAGTAACATAAAAATGATTCTTGATAACAAAAGTATTCGATCCAAGTAAAACATTCGTACTAGATGCACCATCAAACTCATGAGAAAAAATAGGATCACCCTTGTGTGTAAGGTTGAATGACCTTTGAAAACTCTCAGTTTCAGTATTGAATTGTTTATTGAGTGACCCTAATTGAAATGACATTATAGGTTATATGTTTGATTACTTGATACTGAATCTGGTTTATCAATCTTGAGTTCAGCTACTCTTACTGTATACGCCTTATTTGCAACTGGTAAGAATCGTAACTGGGTATTAGTACCAGTAATATGTATGTCAGTATTGTCAATGTTACGTTTCTCAGCGTCTGCTGTGTATATGTTATTATATTTGTTGTATGATGCATTACCACCATATGAATTAGCACCGACTATGAATACAGAGTATGTGCCATCAGTGGTATTGTTGATCTCAACATGGAATCTACAAGTTGTGTAGTTGCTGTATGATTTTGCTGATATAACTTGTAGTGATGGTGATCCATTTGCAAGGATTGTTGTAAATGTGCCGTCAAGTTCGGTGTCTCCTATTTCATAAGCACCAGTAATACCAGTATTACCATGTGTTTGTGCCACACCTACTGATCTTGATAATGCTGATACAGTTACCGCCATTCCGACAGGAGATACATGCCTTAGTTTCAACACGTTACTCAACATATTGACTTGGAATGTTCCTATATCAGTGTCAGCATCCATGTTACCTGTGTTTGTGAATATAACTTGGTTCGCTCCATTTGCTAACCAAGTAAATTCATCTATTTCTTTCTCACCTAGAGGACCTCTGGCTGAAACTAAGATGCTTCCAGATTTGTACAAGGAAGCGTCAATTGCATCTACCTCTTGTACAACAGCAGAACCAAATACATTGAGTTGCTTTGTCATTCCCTTATACTCTTGAAATCCAAATGAAGTTGAAGCAACACCTACACCATTAGTGATGACTTCTTTGTGGAATGTTATGTCATAACTGAATGATGAGTTATTAGGGACAAACAATACACTCGCTAGAGGTCCGTTCACATCAGTTGTGAACTCTCCAAGATCTTCAGCATCACTTAGTTCAGAGTATGTGTTCAGGTATGCATTTGTGCCATCATGGAAAACTACAAATTCAGAATATTGAGTTGCATTGAATGATATGCCAAGAGATGTATCAAGCACTACTTGTGCATAATATTTGATTGCACTGATACCATCACCACCTGGTCCTCCTGTCAACATGTCAAATGTATCAAGTTCTACGGATCTAATAAGATTAGGATCAGAATAGAACTGAGGACTTAGATCATCAATATCTAATACTCTGTTTGATTTACATATGATCGCATCACCAAATCTTCCAGATGTAAATGTTACTTCATCACTTATATTTTCATCGAGGTTTGTATTCTCACTTACAAGATCAAAATTAGATCTATCAAGTAACGATGCTTGTGCGTCAATAACAACTACATTACCTGCCCCTGAGGATATACCTGCAGGTTGTGGTGCTACTGTTGGAACAGAATTTATGAGATGATCTGAGTGTTTCTTGAACCCTGCTATATGTGCAAGTGAGTCAACTGGTTCACTCCAACTATTAATTCCTACAAAACTTTTAAGTGAATATGCAAAACTTTGATAGTAATCATTGTCTTGTAATCTTTGATAGAAATCACTTGTTTTACCTGTATCACTTTCCCATCCAAACGGTTTCTCAGTTGATGTGTCTAGAATAAAGTGACCTTCATAATCCAATCTAGACTCTATTGTTCCCCCTGCTTTTGAGAATTTACCAGTCACCACATCACCAGTGTTAAATCCAACCAGTGAATCAATTCTAAGCACATTTCTAGTTTTACCCTTGCCTTCCACAACTTTTGCCTCTTTACCAGATGATGATACAACTGGTTCACCATTTAGGAAGGTTGATTCAATAAGATTTACCTTAAACTTAGCGAGATCCTTATCTTTTGTCACTGTGCCATACTTAGCAAAGTCATGTGTGCCAGGATCTTTGTCAACTACGTATGTTATTGTTGCCCCATTTACATTTCCAAAAGCAGTATCAATCCCAGTTAGTGTGAATGTTTGATATCCAAAATCAGAGGAGTTATAACCATTACCTGTTGAAACACCAACATTCTCGACAAACACTTTATCACCAACACTGAATGGCATCGGTACGGCTGTGTTGAATCCTGTAAGAGGAGTTTGTAGTCTAAGTGTTACGTTAGGATCACTGTATGTGGCACTTATAATACCAACACCATTACTATTGTTTACAGCAAGTAATTCAACATCACCTGAGCTTAGATTTCCTCCAGCTGTGACGATCTTGACACGAGATACAGCACCACCCTCTATCTCTGCCTCAAACTTAGCATTTTCATTTACTGTATTTGTTTTACTGTTATAAACAACAAAATCAGGAGGAGTAAGATAATTTTTACCAGTTGATGTTATAGCAACACTGTCAACAGCAAAGTTATCTTTCAAGAAAAGAATCTGTGGGACTGCTGCTTGTGGTTGTAGAGTCAAATCAGATGGGTAATCATATCCTGTATCAATCATGTCCACTTTATCAATTCTACCTATCTGACTACCATACGCCTTTAGATTAGCTGAAGACCCTGTTGTAGATGCTACTGATACTTGTGGCAAGTCTTTATAAGATGCACCACCTCCTTGTAACAATACTCTAGATACACCACCAGTAACAGTGGGTGAGCTTGTAATGTAAGATAACTGTGACGCACTTGTGTATCCAACTCTCTCAGGAACATCAAATATATTCCAACTAAATGTATTTGATGTGATACTCGATATAGAGTGAGTTCCACTAAACTTACTTGGATTTACAAATATTTTACTATAATCAGTTATATCAGAATTTGTTTCAATAATTTTTGTGTTTTGAAGTGGTAAAAACTTATAGTACAATACGTCTGGCACTCTATTAGTAAAGTGTATAGATGTTTTAGAACCACCATTACCAGGTATACCACTATTGATTACTTCAATGGCAGATCTGCCTGTGCCGACAAAAGGTTTATTATAATTTTGATCAAGGAAGAATAATAATTTGGTATTTTCTAACGTGCTTGATGATGTGTCTATTTCTAAAGTATCTCCAGCAGTGAGAGATATTGGTGGGTTGACAGAACTCCCTACACTTACAAATCTCGTGCCTGGATCGTATACAGCAGTCACTGAAGATGTTGCAGATGATACAACAGTCAAGTCAATAACATCACCAACTTTGAATGTATGATTATTTGATGTTGCAGTTGTATTGATAATTCTTACTGTGCCCGTAACAACATCTTTTTTAGTTTTGAAGAAGTGAGTATTACCGATACCAGCGTTGGCACTAAGCATGACTCTTTGTAAATCTGAACTAATGCCTGTTCTAGTTGTTACTATACCAATAAGATTATTGTCAATTTTTTGTACAAAAACCTCAGGTGGCATTGGTCTTGTAAATGTGACATTGACATTCCTCATTGCCTGTGTCTGGTATTTGATTGATGTTCCAGCACCAGGATTATATTCTACTTTATCACCTGTCTTGAATGGGTGATTTGGTAAGTAAAATGATCTTGTTGGAATAAAGATGTCCTTTGTATCGTTACCAAAGAATGATGTGGTTTGATTTCCATTCCTTCCAGATACTGTAACTGTAGTGCCAATACCTACACCAAATGTATTACCTGTCCCTACAGCAGTCTCAGCGTTGAAATAATAACTTATATCTTCTGGTGTGTTCAGATTGACAGGTTTATCAATTTCATACTTAAATTCGTTTTCTAACCTTGTAATTATTGATCCACTTGTGTGAGCAGCACCTGTTGTTCCATTCTGTGCTCTCAACAATTCAATTCTATTGTTTTTTATATCAAAATTATAAATTTTAAGTTGTTCACTACCAATTTGTACAATATCATTTACTTTGAACTTATATTCACCTAATACATCAGGTAACCACTCAGTTATCAACACACTTGTAGTAAGACCTAGTGTTGATGCTGCCATTGATATACCAAGACCCGTAGATGCTGATTTTATTGTAATTCTTTTATTAGCAGATAGATTTGAGTGAGTGGTTGTAGATATACCCAATACCTCTATGGCGGTATTGTCTGATAAACCATGAGGACCTGTGTGTATACCAGTCACCGTTGTTCCATTTGATATCAATACAACATCCTCTAACGTTGTTATGGTAGATGTAATATTGGTTATGTCAGGTCCTTCAACATGACTTACTTTACCTACAGCACCAAAACCCTCAGTATTTTTATTATCAAATACAAGTGAGTCACCGACATTATAATTTTTACCAGACGTAACTATATCAATTCTTTCAATACCACCATTTTTTGTTTTGATGATTTTTGAATTTATATTTGTATTTTTATTAGCATTTGGTACAAATTCATACTCACCAATATTATAAGGTTTGGTATTTCGCACAAGATTCAATGATATTGGATCTAAATCTTGAATTGAATCAAACGCAATATTGAAAGTTTGTAATTTTGAATGATAAGTATCACCTATAATGTATGGGAATGTCGGAGTTCTTACACCATTGAAAGGACTATTAGCGTTTTGTACTTCTATAGGATTGACTGTAGTGTAGTATGCATATACTCCATTAGGGAATTCTGGTGTAGCAGCAAACCTACCATTATGCTCATCAAGATCACCAGTGCCCTCAACATATGTGAAATCCTCTACAAAGAAACCAGCTGGATATATGCTAATGTTAGGTCCATCAACCCTTTGACTCGCTAACTTACGATAACTGGATTCAATATACTTCTTACTACCATCTACTATAGCGTAAGGTCCGTAGATTGGATTACCGTCATAAGCCCAACCTATGATTGGTGAATGATCCTGTCCCAAATCACCTAAGAAGTTTCTGAGGTTTCTAGGAACATAGTAATTTACATAAGGATTTCCTAATTCTGTAACTCTTGGTGTCTCTAAAAATCCATCATCATCTTTGACATCACCAAACTTAGCATATCTCTCTACCTGATTGATTCTCCACTCTTTTATAGATCCAGAGAATATAGCACCCTCACCAGGTGTCTTAGCTGACGCTGTTGTGGCTGCTTGAGAATATCCAGCACCTTTTTCTATAATATCAATACTGGTTATCGTACCATTAGATACATTTGCTTTTGCCTTACATCCTACACCATCACCAGAAATAATAATATCAGGTGTGCTAAAGAAATTTTCTCCACCATGTTTAATAATAATTTGATCAACTCTACCATTCACAATAAATGGTTGTAAGAACGCATTCTTACCAACTGTCGCCTCTATGGTGGGTTTGTAGTTGTCATTTATAACAGTAGATCCATATTCACTTCCTTTCTCATTTACATGAACAGAGATAATATTACCACGTATAATAGGTGTGGCAGTAGCGTTTGCTGTAGAAATACCTTGTCTACCACTGATGTCCACTGATATAGGTGGATCTTGAAATACATGTGTTCCTAGTCCATTGTCCCTGAGTTCCACATGAGTAGCGAGACCGACTACCTCACATAATCTAAAGTTATTATCATCAATCTTATCAACAAAATATTCAGCGTTGTTTGTAAGACCACCAACAGCACTAGCGTTAGATGAGTATTTGATTTTCTCAGCATCTTCAAAACCATGATTAGATATATTCACAGTGTTTGTGAATGTATTGATGCCTGTGACAGTTCGTATATCTCTATTCTTGAAGAGACCAGTATTTTCTACGAGAACTTTATCTACCTTCTGTCTTCTTACTGTTGTCTTGAGTTTTTGTAATCCACCACCATTTGATGTAAAAGGTATTGTACCAATACCAGCGAGTGCCTTGGTTTTTGATTCTGATAAGTGAATTTGGAAATCATCTATCTTCACAACAAAATATGGGGCAGTATCTACGAGTGTGCCAGGTGTTACTCCTATACCTATAGTATTACTTCCATTCGCATCGTATATTACCTCTTCTGCATCCTTGAATCCATGAGGAGCAGGGAACACAAGTCTATCAGTTGCAGTGTTGACTACACCACCAGTAGAAGTAGCATCAAACTCTACTGTCTGATGAACAAACTTCATCTTTGCTTTTGCTATGGCTGTTGTATTATTCCCTCCAAGAATTTTTACTGTGGGTATCTCTTCATAGTCAAATCCTTCAGTGTCAACGAGTATTTCTTCTAATATTCCCTCTACTTGTGATATTACAGACGCACCAGTGCCTGTGTGTCCGTCTTGTGTGATTGATAAACTTGGTGGATTTATTACATCATATCCAGATCCATTGTTGAGAACCTCTACATTTTGAAGAGGACCGAAGTAAACTATGTCAGATGATTTGTAAGAGTATGCTTCTACTCCATTCGCAAATAAACCAACACCACCCTGCACTGTTTTATCTTTAGTATCACCAAACTCAGGATCATCAAATTTTCTCAATATTTTTTGAGCACCTAACTCATATCCAAATATAGAGAATGGGGTGAGCGAATGAGATTTATTACCCTGTATATCATCACCATAAAACGCTGTAAGGAACTGTCCTCTTCTAACGTTCTCACCAGTATATGCAAGTTTTACAGTGTTATCATTTACCTTTTTGATATAGTATGCTTCACCCTCATTTAAATTAGTGAGTGTGCCTATACCAGATGATGAATATACCACAAGGTCTCCATCATGAAGATTATGATCAGGTACACTTATCTCTACCTGTGTTGTTGATATACCAGAATTAGTAAATGATCTAATTCTTTTCTGCGGATCAATAGTCCAATGAGGTAGACTGTTGGATGCAACATATGCAGAGGTGTCATCTGTATATGTGTTCTGTACATCAGCTGTATTGTTGTCTTGTAATTTTAATTTTCTTCTAATTTTATATTTTTTATTGAAATCTAAAGCGGGAACGTTTACTGAGACTGATCCAGATGGGTTATTCTTATCAAAAACAAATGTTATGCTACCTGACAATACGCTATCAGGATCATTTTGATCTATAACTTCTATCTGATCACCAACATACAAAGTATGTTCGGCTGCAAGTTTCAGGACGTAGTTATTTGTGCTTTGTAAGAAGAATGTCTCTACAGTGTAACATGATGCGGTATTGTATATCCATGTCGCATACAATAGATCTGATTCTAATTTTCCTAGTTGTGATATATTGATTTCAGCGTCTTCTTGCTGATTTATTGCTGATCCTACAAATTTATTAAGAACTCCTAGTACGTTGAATCTTACAGGAGAATTTAAATTACCATTCTCATAAGAAGTGGCAATAATACCTGATCTTACAGTTGATCCTATGCCACATGGTGATGTAAGTGCATCAATACCTGTAAATTGAGTATAGTTCTTACCTGTGTATTCTAAAGTTCTGTCCTCAAATGATACAGTTCCTGTTGCACCAAATCCAATAGTAGAGTCAACATTCAAAACACTTGCACCAATACCTGCACTCTCTGTGATAAATGTTTTACCTACTTGCTTGAATTTACCTATAGTGGTGCCTTTAGATATAGCGATTTTGAAATATGATTTACCGCCTATTACTGCTCTCTCTACATTATTGATAGATCCACTTGTCTGTAATGGTGTTGTTTCTTGTACTAAACTTTGACCTGATATCTTGAGTGGATCTCCAGATACTAATTCACATAACAATACGTCATTTACAACATAGTCTGCATCAGATGGTTTGATGACAAATTTTGATGGTTGAATCATTTCAACCTTTTCACCATACAAAGCACCAAACAATATCTTGAAAGATTCTTCAGTTCCTTTAGATTTGTAAAAATCTTTTGATTGTCTTAGAAAATTTCTTTGATCTAATTTTTCAGATAACCCTCTTTGAGAGAAACCAGGTAAAATTTGTTTCTTGAGTTTTTTCAAAAACTCATTTAGGAAAACATTACTTAGATTTGTTACTTTGTCATCTACAGCATGTGTGCCAATACCAGACTGAGTAAATGTAAGATACTCAGGATTATTTGTTTTTCTATTATTCTCTACACCACTAAATCCCCTCACACAACCAGTGAATGATGTACTACCTATGCCTGTGTAGGTTATTATCTCATCATTGATTTTGAGAAGACCCCATTGATTCGGCCATCCCTTAGTAGAGTCAACGAATATTGTAGTATCTCTACCATTGGCATACTGTGCTACTGTCGTAAACCCAGTCAGAGTCTCATTATTTAGAAAATCGAGACTTTTATATTCAACAAGGTTATCAACTATATCTATTGCTCCACCCTGATATTCTTGAGAGATATAGTATTGCTTCATGAACTCGCCAAAGCGAGGATTCTCTAAGTCAATTACCTCTGGTATCTGACTCTGAATTATTTCATTTACTTTGACTTTTGTAATCGATGTCTGGATCATTAGTATCCACTACTACTGCTTGAGGATGATGATGTAGATGTTGTCGATGTCGATGAGACTGGGGTTGATGAAGTATCTATAGGACTTGTCGGAGTGTTTGTAATCGGAAGACTATCAGGTGAGTGAGATGCTCCTGTCATTTTATTACCATTTGGCATGGTATGGAAAGCACCGTAATAAGGTTGTCCGTTCACATATCCAACGAGTGTGCTGGCAGTGGATGTGCTTGTTATTATTGCTCCTCTTACTTTAGCACCATTTGTGTAACTAGACTGTGGATCATACCTTGTACCAGAGGTATTCGCACCTGAAGATATAGGATCTTCTCTCATGTAAAAATTACTATTAGACACGTCGAATTGTAAGTACAATTCTTTCCTTGCCAATACATCATTTGATTGTGGCACCGCCTGTATTTCAATAATATTGTCAGACAACACAGTGCTCGTAATATTTACAGTGTCAACAATAACTTCCCCTTTCTTATAATCTACAGTTCCAAAAGTAGTAGAAAGAATTTTGACATTAGTATCAGAATCAAGTTGAAATAAGAAAAGATTACCTGTATCACCAGACACATACTGATCAGAGAAGTAAACTGTGCCAGATACACCAGATACATTGAATCCAGTAGATTTTATGTTATAACTTGATTCATTTCTATGGAAGGTGTTATCAAAACATATTTCATATTGTGCAAACTGATTTATTTGAGCAACTAAGTTTCTTCTTATCCTAATAGTGGTAATATTTGACGTTATAGAATCATCCACTCTATCAATAAGTGACAATACTTTACTATACTTAAATCTTCCACCAAACTTGTTCAATTCAGTACCACTTGCAAAAGAGGTCAATGAAGAGATAATATCTGTTTTGAGATTATCTGGATCACCAATAAAGTTAGAATTGTAGTAAACGTAACTATCAATCTCAACATACAAAAATTTCAAATCAATCAACTCAGGCACAATACCTGCTACAGAATAACTTTTAAGAGAGGAGAGTATTTGTTTTTTTGTAAACTCAGATAAGAAAGAACCGTTTTTAGGTTTTGCTGCTATGTACACTCTACCATACTTGGGAGGTGTCAATTCTTCACCACCAAAAGCACTTACAGACTCAATGTTTGAATACACAGAGGGGACTATTGCTTCATAATCACTCGCAGTCACTGCTCTGTGTTGAGAAGAGTAAAGTCTAGGAGCATAGTATCTAACACTACGTAAATCTTCAATATCATCACCATTTTCTGAAGGATACTGTGGTATAAGAAGACCTGTGGTGCTTGTTTCTGTAGCACCATCTTGATCTTCTACAATACCTGCAAATGACACTCTCGCAACACCATTACCATTCTTACCCTCAGTCTTAATATATGAAATATCAACTATATTACCATTATCTAATTTTGAACCAAATATACCATCTCCAAATAATACCTCGTACTTCTCATCTGTTGTTTCTTGTATTAGATATATGTTTGATGTAGACGTGACACCTATAATATTATCTACGAGTTTGTAATTAGTAGCGGTAGTGCTTGCATTGTTTTCTTTTACACTTACTCTTATCGTAGATGTATCAACACCATTATTAGGTATGATGAATCTTTGATTAGGTTGAGAATCATTTATAACGAATGTTGACTCAAGATATTGACCTTGAAACAATTCAATAGTACCTGCTGCCTCTCCATCTAAAGCAGTTCCAGTAACTTTTTCTGGTATTGAGAATAAGTAATTTACATTTGATACTGTGCCATTTGCAATTATACCTGGTTGAAATGTGATACTTGTAGTTGTTGTTGATATACCTGATATATTATAATCAACAAGCATTTTTGCTGCACTCCTAGATCTAGGAACATAACCTACATTTCTTGCTAGTGAGACAACATTTTCTCTTAGGGTTGCACTGTCAATGAATGTTTCATTGACTATCATATTACTATTATACGCTGTTGTATATGAATTATATGCTAATAAATTTACTATGACTGATAAGTTAGATCCCTCAAAATCCATATCAGAGAAATTAGAATTCTCTCTGAGATAATCCTTTATAGAAGACTTAATATCTTCAAAGTTTAGGTTTGTAAATTGTTGCAGTGCCATTATAACCTAGTTGGTTCGAGAATAAAATTGACTGATTGGTTGGGTGAATTGAGTCCAACAATATCATAAAATATAGTTACATCAATAGAGTTTTCATCAGGTATAGAAATAAATTTTATATCTGTTAGATTTACTCTAGGTTCAAAATTTCTTATACTTGTCTCAATCTCTGATCTAATTGGATCAGTGTAATCAGCAGTAGCGAGTTCAAACAATGAACCACTGATTCGAGATCCTAACAAGTTATTAAAAAATACTTCTCCCACCTGTATACGAACTAGATTCTGTACAGAACGTTTTATAGCATCTTCATTTTTCAGCACAAGAATATCATCCGTCACGGGATGTTTTTTGAAAGATAAGGAAATATCTTTGAATCCTTGTGAAAAAGTCTGTGCTGGCACTAGATCTTTATAATCTGGGTATATTTATCATTATTTAGAGCAAAAAAAAGACCCTCTATTGAGGGTCGTCTTCATGTCCGAGGTATCTGACCTCTATTTCGTCAGGATGTGGGAATCCTTCTTTGTAATAATCCTCTGCCAGTTCTTGTATTTTATCCTCCATTTCTTCTTCGGTAATTGACGTAAACTCTAGTGACCCTTTGATGTATATGTCATATAATTCCATGTTCGTTATATTGATCATCGGAAGTATCTATATGATTCTAGTTTTCTCATGACCCACTCTACACTGTGGATCTATCCATATTTCATAACCTGCTTTGATGGCATCAAGACAAAATGATACGTCTTCACCACACATATCTTGTACCTCACCTGAGTCAAAGACTTGCATTTGAGGAGCAAACCAAGGATACTTCATCTCTGTATTTTCAAATACACCTTTTTTAATAAGTAACCAACCAAATCCAGAATAATCAACGGTAAATGGTTTACGTCTCTTGACAATGCCATCAACCATCTCATGATTCATAACACCACCATTTTCTTTGAAATCATCCTCTTCTAACCAATGTGCACATGATGTAGTCTTACCATCCTCTGTTGCATACCACCCACCTGCAATATCTTTGTCCATTGCAAGAACACGATAGAAACTTTCATTGGTGAATACTATGTCACTATCAATCCATAATTGATAATCATAGTTGAGTTTGCCATCCCAAGGTAATTGATCAGGTCCTCGTAACACATTTGCACCTAGAACCTTACATCTAGCAAAGTTCACCATAGAACTATAGTCTTGTGCTATTTGTATATTTGCTCCGTTCTGCACCAACTCAAAGCAGAGAGATACGAAATTCTTTAGAAAGATATATGATACACCTCGACCTGGTAAACAGAAAACAACACTTTTACCTTTGAGGAGTTCTTTTGCCTTTTCAATATCAAAAGCATCTTCTTTCGCAGTCGGTGATTTGGACACCACCTTAAATCCTTTAGCCATAATTAGAGTTCAGTCATAATCATTATAACAGTTTATATAGCGTCTATCAAGTCGATAAAATAATTAGCAATCAATTTGTGTGCTTCTGCAGTTGGGTGACCACCTTTATATCCGTTTGCATAATGATGAGGGTGAGTAAACAAATCACCTAATAAATCAATATGTAAAAAGGAGGGAGCGAAATCTTTACACATGTCTCGCCAATATCCCTTTCCTTTATGGTAAAATTTCTCAGGTTTGTATAATGTCACTTCATAATGATCTGCAATAATTGAAACATATTTTTGACCCACACTTTTACAATAAGCATCAAAAAGAAATACATTTTTCCATAAGTTTTCAACGCCAAGTAGGTCATTATACACTTGCGTATAATAACTCCTTTGTTTGTTATTTTTTACTCTTTGAGGTGTCCAGTGTTCTATTTCACTATTTTCATTGACATATTCAATTCTTTGATTGACAGTAAATTGTATAACAACAACATCTGGTTTATTATTATTTTGAAGAAACTTTATTGTGTTTCTAACGATATTATCATTGCTTATACCACATTGTGATATGTTTATATGTTTACAATCATAATGATTGGATACAAGAGTGCTGTATCTTTCAGCAAATCTTTTTTTAAGTTCATCACCCCAAGTGATGCTGCACCCACTAAAAAACAGTGACTTCATACTTATGAGAAAATTCTATTGCATCTCCGATGGTATTTACCATTGGTTTACCCTTGATATTCAAGGATGTATTTAATAACACAGGACAACCTGTGCGTTCATACCATGCCTCCAATATGGGTCTCAGTATGCTCTCTGAATCTTCTGGGACTGTTTGCACCCTAGCAGATCCATCAACGTGTATACAGGCAGGTATCGCCCTCTGCTGCTTACATTTATAAACATATGACATGTACCTAGAATTCCTAGGCATATCAAAGTAATCTTGAGCATGTTCCTCAAGTATAGCAGGTGCAAAAGGTCTGAACTTATCTCTCTTCTTGATTTCATTTACTAAGTCTTTTGTGCTTGCTTCTCTCGGATCTGCCAATAGACTTCTATTACCCAAAGCACGAGGACCAAACTCAGCACGGCCATTTGCAACCCCCACGACTTTTTGTTTGAGGAGTGCATCAACAACTCTCCTTGGATCACATAACTTCTGTATATTATATCCTAAGTACGGAGTGAAAGCAACCTTACCACCGTAAGCAAGACACGCTGCTCCGAGAGCACCCCCTGCGTCGCCAGGACAAGGCATAATCCAAAGGTTATACATTTCCCTCAACCCAGTGTTTACCACACAGTTCAAGGCGACACCACCACCATAGCATATGTTCTTACTATATCTTCTAGCGATAGCAAATATCTCATTTAGTTCCAACTGCAATATTCTCTCTGCACTCTTTGCAACATCACACTTGTCATAGTTACCTAGTCTGATACCTTTATGATTATTTCTGCGTAGTGCCCTCTCGACCACGTTCAAATTGACGGGGTGACCATACGCTGCCATTCCCATAAAGATGTATTCTTCATCAAGTGGACGCAAACCTGCCCACTTTGTCAACGCAGAGTACCATAATCCAATAGATTGCGGATACCAGCGTGACCAAACCTTTTTATAACACGCATGACCCTTGACATACTTCGCTGTCCATATAGATGTGCAATCCCATTCACCAATACTATCAACAACTACACACGCTGCTTCTTCAAATGGTGATGTCTGAAATGCTGCTGCTGCGTGTGACTTATGGTGACTATGATACTCTGTGGGTTGAAGTGATAGATGCCTAGGTCTATACCATGACTTCTGACCTGCAAAGAACTGTCGTGTTCTTTTCAACCAAGGTCTCTCATAGAACGCTACCTTACCATCTGTCGATAACAACTTCGCTGTAGACGCTGCTGTGAGATCAAGGTTTTTATCATGTTTTATTTTTGAGTATCTCTCAGAATGTGCTGCATAGCAAATTCTCCCATTGTTGACCACTGCTACAGCAGCATCATGAAAACCCTCACTAAATCCAATCACGTAATCTGTTTCGCCTCCTCATATCTCTCATATCTCTTATCATAACATATTCTTTCGATATTGTCTCATACATACCTTTTTCAGGATAATCGCCTGGATGTGTGGTATCTCGTGGTAATTGATTCTTCTCAAAACCAAAAACCTCTTTATAGTCATCTCTATCCATGTTGAAGTATACAGGCTCTATACCATTATGCAGAAGATACTTTTCAATCCTCCTCAAATTTTTGACCACACCATCAAGGTAACTCCAAATCAATCTTTTATCTTCTTTATACTTTGATGCGACATCGCCCTTTTGATATCTTTTGAGTTTACTCGCAAAACAGTCAATCAAATTTTCTTTATATGGAATAATATTTTTTCTTGATCTGTACAAATTCACAACATACCCTTCATGCTCGTTTTTTTCTTGTTGTTGAGGATGACCAAGCATATATCTTCCCATAATAGTAAAAGGATCGAATATTACATCCACATCACATAATTCATCTACAATAGGTAAGATACACTCAGTTTTACTTTTTAGATAGGGTTCAAGAAACGTTCCAAGATAATTTGCAGAGGGTGATACTGGGAAATGCTTTTGTAAATCTTTGAACCACTTGTCAGTAAAAAACACTTCAACAGGGTCTTTATCCTTCATAAAGTCATCAGAAGGTTTTCTATCTTTTACCCCACCAAAGTAATGTTCCATGAGATCACCACCAACTTCACTTGTATTAGAGTGTAGTTTAGTGCTGTCAATAGAAGTGTTTGCCACTTTATCTAAGTACTCATGTCTATCTTCAACAAAGTCAGGTGTCTCACCAAACGTTGTTTTAGTTTTTATTGGTGTCTCTACGTCTGATTGTCCTTTTCTGATTACAAATGTTTTTTCTATTCTTTTTTTATAGTTATTTGCGTCATGCCATTGTTTGTAGAGATAATATGGGTATTTGACTTTCGTATATGTCTTTCTATTCATCTCAATGAGTTGCATTAGGTGCATTTTACCCATATTGGGTATTGCCCAATAATTAATCATCATCCTCGTAAATATATGGGTCTTGACGACGAAGTTTCCATAATTTATACTCACCTTTGATCCAGTTCCAAAGTCTTTTCATTTTTACAACCATAACTGTGGTATATATCCAAATTCTTTCATAAAGTTGTCATAAACCCATGCTAACTTGTCTCTACCGTATTTTAAGTCATTATTTGACAAATCTTGCATATCTGAACTCCACTGATCTCTGAGACCTTTTATTTCTGGTCTTTTTGTTCCTCTTTCTGGAAAATATACGTTATCATGCATTTTTTCAATTTTCATCCCTATAAAGTCAGACAAACCACTTGGATCCTCCCACACTTCTTCCATAATGACAGGATACACATTTTTGAAAGCGGATTTCCAATTATTCAAGTTTTTAACGTAATCTGGCACCAAATTAGGTATTGGGCGATTTAATTTTGATTTCCAGTAAGAAATACTGTCAGGATACTGTTTTTTTATCATCAACCACTCGGCATCATCTCCAGAACTCTTTTTATACTTCTTATACTTTGCTGAAATTTGTGAATATGACCTACGCACTGGATGCCTCCAAATCATCGTAACTCTTACGTCAAATTCTTCTTCTAACGCAGGTGCTATCTCTTTGAGGAAGAAATCTGGTAAATCACCGTTGCTATTTGAGAAATCACAAATACCCCTATGACTATCTCTTACTTTGCTCTTCATGTACTGAATATACCATGGCAATGTGGTATTTTTTCTCACAAAATCAAACTTTCTATGTTTATAATTATTCTGCCAATAGTTTATCGCATGATCTGGTTTATATTTACTCTCATACATGTAATATAACATATGAGGTTCTGTAATTGATTTATCACCTGATAGATTATGATGAACATAACCCACTTCATCAAAAGTGTAGCATAATGGTTTTGTGGCAGACCAACCAGTACCTGCGTTTATATGAAGCACTGGTTTAGTCATAATATTCTAAAATTCATTATATATAAATTTATGAAGGCAAGAACTCCTCTTATAATTGGTGCAGGTACTGGTTGGGCAGCTACAAGTTCTCTTTTTATGACTTTGCAGTGCTTTCACAAGTGTGCTCATGTTGGTTTACAAAAAGAAGATCATCTTTTATACCATGTATACAGTGATGCTGCTTGGCAGTGGAGAGAACCCAGTTATGAGAAAATTATAAGAGCTTCTATGAGTCCAGTTTGTCCAGAGGAGTGGGGAAGGCAAAGTAAATACGCTTTTCATCAAAATCTTGACGAAATTCATGAATTATTCCAAAAACCGACTTTAGAAACTTATATTAAGTATTATACGAGACATTATCAGAGGGTAAAACACGAATATCAGTATGTTGCTGATTTTTCAAACAGTAATGCAAATTTACCACCTGATTTTTTACAAAAAATCGCACCAGAACTCAGAAAACACTTTGATATCAAGGTTTTAATAACTTTTAGAGATCCAGTTCGCAGATTATACAGCGAATTGTCTGCAGTCTATCAAAAATTTGAAAATATTCGCAAAGAATACCCAACATCTAAAGATTATTGGAGAAGTTATCTTAAGATGGGATATTATGGTATAAATTGTGACTATATCAAGCGAATAAAGTACTATAAGTCAGTTTTTAGTACGTTACCTATCATTTCTGAGGAACTTTGGGGTGGAAAAAACGATTCTTTAGCAAAACTTAGTAATTTTTTACAATATGACATCAAAAAACTGTGGCCTAACTGCTATTATCCTGAAATGGGAACAAAAACGCCTCCTCTTGAAAGAAAATGGAATCTTAGAGACCAGTGGGGGTCTGATTTAGAGGATTTAACTGATGAGGACTTGAGTTTTGGTCGAAAATATCTTGCAAAATACTATGAAGATTGGTATCATGAGTTTGGAACAACGCCTTGGGGGTGATTATGGTCAAAATTTCACCCAAAGGCACCAATTTTTGAGTAAATGAAACCAAAAATGCTGATATGGGGTGGTTTTGGTTGGTGTGCAAGCTCTCCTCTCGTATACACACTTCAAAGAAATGCGAAATATGCCCATTTTGGTTATACAAAAGTATGGAGATACTTCAATAAAGAAGAAAAAAATGTAGATACTGAATTTTATCATCGAGTTTTTGAAGGAACTTGGGAAAATTATAAGAGTCATGAACCTGCCAGTCATCGATTGAACCTTACAGTTGACATGGAACCTCTTCGTGACTTCCCACTTTCACATTTTAAGGAACTTGTGGAGAGTGAAAGGACAGAAAAAAACTTGATAGACTTTTATCACGCACTTTATGATCATGTTATTACTAAAGGTTACAAGTCTGTAGGTGATTATAACTACCGTGGTAATTGTTTCTTGGGTGATGAAAAAAAATATAACGAATTACTCATGTCTGAGTTTGATATTAAGGTTCTTGCGATAGTAAGAGATCCTATTCGTCGCACTTTTTCACGCTATCTCAATAAACAACAGTGGTCACAACTTGGATATCCTCTTAAAAACCTCAAAGGAAGCACAATGAAGATCGCTGATTATACGGAGAAGATAAAAGACCTCTATAAAACATTTGGTAAAGATAGAACTTATGTAACTGTCATGGAAGAACTATGGGAGGGAGACGGTACTGCCAAGAAAGAACTCTCACAGTTCCTAGACCACCCGATTACAGACCTGTGGAAAAACCTTTATGCTCCAGACAGAGGTCACCTTGTAGAATTTGATAAAGATGTACCCTGTCAAGCATATGGTCAAAATTTAGCAGAACTTACACCTGAGATGTATTATCAGTATCGTAAGGAGAATGATCACATATATCAAGCATGGAAACAGGAATTTGGATCACTTCCTTTACATTGGGGAGAACCAATTGAATATAGTTGACAAGTATATGAAGAGGTGTTATACTATATTTGTTGGACGCAACATGGGAGTGACTGAATAAACTTACTGGCAACTGCTGGTTAAGGTGATGAGACACAGGTGGTGCTGCTACGAAAGTAGAACCGACTCAACCAGTCGGGTCTCAGGCAATAACGTTTTTACTACTGTAGTAATGCCCGTTATTTGTTGGTATACAGGAATCCAACCTCCCTCTTTCTTTTATATTATTGTTATGCCTTTATTTTTGATAGTACTTGGAGCATCTGGTATTGGTGCTGCCATCGCTTTATACATATTACGTAAGTATGACGATCCTAATACATTATGAATCGTAAACTCAAACTGTTTGCCAAAGTAGGATTTCCCCTTGTCATTATCATTCAACTGACTTCAGTTCTCTTCATGCTCGCTTATAATGGAAGAGACAAAGCATTCTCATGTAAAGCAGTCAATAGTTATCTGGTTTGCAAGCAAGTTGAGATTCCATGATTCTCTTTGACGGTTGTTCTTGGACTTTTGGAATGGAACTCGAAGATCGAGAGAGGGAAAGATGGTCAACTCTCGTATCAGATCATTTCAATACTGAACATGTAAACCTTGGTCAATGGGGAAAATCTAATGATGGGATTCTTCGCACTACAATACATCATTGTGAAAATCATAAAGTAGATTTAGCAGTCATACAATTTACAAAGGATAATCGGAGAGAGATACTAAGTGGAGATGATTATTACCGTATCATGAACAATGAGGGCAATACCCTCAAAGATCAGGCATCTCTAGATTATTACAAATACTTAAATACTCTAGAAGATGATGTTGCGAACTTCTTCAAGAATAAATTTTTACTTGAGTATTACTTCAAAGTCAACAAGATACCCTACTTATTTGTCAAGATAAGTCGTAGAATAACATATGAGTTTATAAGACCATCTTCATGGCAAATGATGAGCGACTCTTCACCTGTGCCCTGTCTCTATGATGTTTTAGGTGGTTGGAATATTCCTCCTTACTATGATTATAAAACTTCTCAAAAAGACAATCGTAAAAAGAAAGGGACTCACCCAAATGCAAAAGGTCATCGTAAGATTGCAGACTTTCTTATAAGTGCTATAGATAAAGAAGCACTTCTCACATAATGCATAAAGACTTACTATTTGTTGGTGACTCTTTTACTTTTGGTATGGAACTAGAACCAGAGCATGAAGAATACAGGTTTTCTCATCTAGTTGCAACAGATAAGAATCTTACATATGAAAATCTGAGTCAGTGTGGTGCATGTAATGATTGGATTATCAAGACCGCCATACAATACTTCCGAAGTGGTAATACCTGCGACACAGCGATTATACAATTCACAGCACCAGAGAGATGGAGATATTACGATACTGAAAAAGAAAAGTGGAGGAATATAGGTTATGGGAAAGGACGTGATCCAAAAGAATTCAAGAGTCAAGCAACGAGAGATGCACACTCTGCTTACTATCAATACATCTATTCTCCTCAACTCGCAATTGAAAATTATTGGAAGAATGTTTTCTTCATTGATGAGTATCTAAAAGATAAGTGTAAAACCATATACCTGACACTTGGAAATGGTTTAGATAAATCGCCAAAGGTATTCAGTAGGGAGAGTGACTGGGCACCTGACACTATTGAGATCGGTGTTATCAAACAAATTGTAGGTAAATCTAAAATTATAGGACATCCTAGTAAAGAGGGACATCGTAAGATTGCAAATCACATACTGAAAAACTTTTGACCAATGTATATTCATGTAGAGAACTGGGTGCATGGTCAAGAGGATTACTTCCTTCACAAATATCAAGATGACTTCTTTTTTCGTGGTCTTTATGATAGCGAAGACATCATGCCAGATCGTAGAAAGAACATCACAAAGCAAGACATCATCAAAGGTATAGAGAGACACAAGCAAGTCAAAGATACAATGTATGGTAAACACTGGACAGGTTATTATAAGACTGATGAAGGATCTTATCAAGACAAAGAACTACTCAAGACATATACTCCCAAACTGACAGAGATCCTGAAAAAGATTCGCCTCTATGGGACTGGTATATTTTCTTATAGTAGTATATGGGGGCAACTTGCCAAAGAGGGCATCCCATGTTATATCAAAGATCATAATCATTACAAGCATCCTCATCAAATGTTATCATGGGTACACTTCGTAAAAGTACCTGAACAGAAATGCTTTTACTTTACAAGAGGTGAGCAGAAACTCTACCCAGTGCATCAAAAGACAGGTGACCTGATGGTGTTTCCTTCATATCTCTATCATGGTGTAGATGAAAGAAAGAATCTTGAGGAACGATTTGTAATCGTCGGAAATATTATTTTGAAGAAAATATGAAACCTCTGATGATCTTCAGTTTTGGTGGTTGGAGTGCTTCTACACCACTCTATCAAACCTTGTGCAAAAATAAAGTGGTGCGTAAGAGTATCGTCAAAGAACCAAACATATTACCTGCAATCATCGGAAAACAACCTCATATTACACTTCAAAAATATACTCACTGCAAGCAGAAGAATAGAGAGGGTTGCGAAGTATTTTCATGTACAAGTATTGATGACTATATTGAATGGTTACTGAGATATCACAATGATGAGTATCTGGGAGTCTCTGATGCCACCAATACTCACATCTTCTTTGATGTCAATGATATTTCTACATTTGCTTTCAAGTTCAAAGAGGCATTTCAAGTCAAGATACTGATAATTTGCAGAGATCCTGTGAAAAGACTCTTCTCACATTTGAACTCGATACCCAATCCTGGTCACTCACTTGACAATCTAGGTCAGAATCAAAGACTTGAACTTGTGATACCATATCTTGATAAACCTGAACCAATGCAGTTTCCGAGTCAAGGTTGGGATTATAAGCAAAAAGCATATGAACCATTCATGGAGACTAACTACCCAGAGATGATTGAGAATTGGTCACAGTTCTTTGACACTCATGTCATCTGCATGGAAGATCTATGGGGCGACAAGAATCATGCACTCGAAAAACTGAATACCTTTCTCGGAACCTCCATTCATTCTCTGACTCCCAATGTGTATTATCCAGATCGAGGTCCAAACGCTCCTCATTATAAAGGATTGAAAGATCAATGGAGTTCAGACACAGAATTTATTACAAAGAAGAACTATGACCTCGCAAGAGAAAAATTACAGTGGGTCTATTCAAGTCTTTCATACTGGTAGGTTTTCAGATATTTCTTCACCTCTTGATTGACCTCTTCTCCTATATTCGTATTCAACGTGTCCTTGTCACTACTATCTCTAGGTAATTCGTGAGCAAGATCAAATGTTTCTTTGTAATCACCTGAATCCAGAGAGAACATTTCATATGGTATATCGTATGACTCAAGCACTTGTGGTATCATCTTCTGAAATCTTAAGTTCATATTCAATAAGTTTGCTGTCTCTTCATATGATGGAGGTCTGTCCCACGAACCAAATGTCGTAAATGCCAAGTGTTCAATATTCTCTTTGTATACTACTAT